>Ga0126336_10001348_pt1 | contig 12604 bp, 5 predicted proteins | sample SidCmetagenome_FD_92530 | JGI IMG/M metagenome (GOLD analysis project Ga0126336, IMG submission 92530) | Coral microbial communities from El Islote,Puerto Morelos, Mexico - Siderastrea C C metagenome | ecosystem: Host-associated > Invertebrates > Cnidaria > Coral | place: El Islote,Puerto... | reverse complement strand
CATTGCGCAATATTTCGCAATCGAAAAAATGCAAAGGGGCGGGAGCCAAAAAATACAGGGCGGGAACCGGGATTACAGGGTACGGGAAGCGGGAGGTTTAAACCCCCCTGTCCCCCCCCCCCAATAGTGTCTAACGTAATGTGACCGAGATTGTAGGCCAAAATGATTGTCACTTCTTTTTGTTTGGAAATTTTTAGAATTTGCATTTGAAGTACATTTAGGCTTTTCTAGTTTATAGACATTTATGTGATGGTTGATTTATGCAACTTTACGACCTGCACATCAGTTTCACGTTCGCTAATTTTGTTGGCCTAGCTAGAAAGCCTTTAAAAACCTCATGACTATGTTGTACTAAAATAGTGCAACTCTTTTAGTTCTTTATGTTTGTCATGCCAGTTGCTTTTTGGCAATATTGCAAAATGTGTCCTTGCAAAATGTGTCCCTGGTAAACTGAACAGGACCACCAAATCTGTTGCTCAAAAGCTCTTATTTGCACAGTCACACCAAGGACCTTATTCATATTTTGGATTTGTGTTGTTTTGGATTAGACTTGTGTTCGGTTTGCCGATTATGGTGATTTTGGTATCGTGCCATCAACAAGTCTTCAAGCTTTGCCAGATGAGTTTAAACAATTGCCACTGATGGCTGTGCAAGGATGTCTTCACGGTATGTATATTAAACAATCAAATGCAGTGTTCTGTAATATACATTTAGTAGGTGTCTGTATTACATTGGTGGAGTTTGTGTGAATTCTGGTCTCTCAGGGTGTACGAAGTTTGAAGAAGAATTTTGAAGTGTATGAGAAAGTGCTGTGAACTGGCAAACGCTCTACTGAATTTTCCCCGGCCACATGGCTGTGAAAAGGAAATTCCGTAGAGATTAAACACTATAAAGGCGCCAAGAAAAATTTTAACCTCGGCGGGATTTGAATCCACGACCTCCTCTACGACTCGTAGCTCAGTTGGCTAGAGCGACAGTGATCTGATCCGGAGGTGCTGGGTTCACATCTCGCCGAAGTCAAAGAATTTTTCTTTGTACCTCAGTGTAAATCCCTAATTTTCTTTTCAGAACCGAATGGCCGGGGTAAAGTTCAGTAGGACGTTTGTTCACTTCACAGCTCTTTCACATACACTTAACCCTTTAAATGAAATTTCTCTTTACATCACTACTTGTTCATCACTACTTGTTCAAACATTCAAGTGATGAGAATAAAGAAAGTGATCACCAAGACAAATTCTCCTTACTAATTCCATAAGGAGTGTATGGAGAACAGCAAGGAGAATACACATTTTTATATTTTTTACCTACATCTATCACATGAGTGCTTCGCGACACCTCTCATTGGTCGTTTTATTATGAAGGTGACGACGATAAGCTGAGGTTCGACTGTCTTTGTATAGTGAATGTTTTGTTTTCCCGTGTAGGGGTGGAGCCGGTGGGAGATGACTTAGCGGAGTGGTCAGAGGAGGCTATTCGGCGGTTTGAGCAGCTGGCCCTGGGCAAGAAGCTTGTGGCAAAACCCAGGGGTGGGGCCAATCACAGCCGCTCTACAAACGAGGAAACTAAAATATCGCTTGAACTTTACGACACCTCTGAAGGAAACGAAGACTTGTTGATCGCTGATGTGTTGGTCAGTGAGGGATTGGCGAAAAAAATCAAGGAAAGCTAAAGACATTCTATTGGACATAACGAAGCATTAGAGATAAAATAAAACAAAATGTGAAGGAATTTGGTTGGCAAACAAGCGAAGGATTGGCAAAAAAATAAAAGAAAACTTGAAGAGATTTGGATGGAAGATAAGCTAAGGATTAGCGAGAAAAGTGTAAGCTAAGTTGAAGAGATTAGGATGGAAATCAACGAAAATGGACGAGTTTGTCTGGAAAATCAGTAAAATATGGACGAGAAGCATCAACGCAACGTGAAGAGTTTTGGTTAGAAAATCAGTTCTGCTTTTGCCCTTAATACAGGAAGAAAGTTAAAAAACCTGACAGGACAGGACAACATGTTCTCAAGAAAAATAATATTTGGACGCAGAGGCCAGGATCACGTAGTGTTTCAAGACAAAGACGGTATTCATTTGCAGTAGAATCTCGATACCTCGAACCGTTAACAGAAAACTGTTTGAGTTAACGAAAGTTCGAAGTACCAAGATTCATCCGTACTTGTCTCCTTTTTAGCCGTTGTTTGTGTCACGCAAAGATTCAGATTCTCTCCAGAATTGCATGATAAGCCTAATAGCGTCACGCTACGTTTTTGTCTCGTGCGCGGGGTGGAGAAAGAATTTTAAAATTGACTTACCAGAGAAGTTACGCAAAGTTTTTGGCTACATGGGTGGTGGAAAAAATAATCGCATGACAAACCTTATAACGTAACGCAATATTCGGCAAACCGTACAAGTCCACTTATGTACAAAAACATTGCGTGACAAACTGAATAACATCACGGAACATTTCTGAAACTGAACTGAATAACTTTATTTTAGCACGATAAAATTAATCAGCAGAGCTGGTGGGGTCGTGCCTTTTCTTTCCCCTGTTCCCCTTGGGAGGACAAGCTTTGCGTGACAAGCCTAACTATGTCACACAACATTTCTTGTTTATATGCAGGAAAAAAGCGTTGCTTGATTTTCTATCGTATAACGGCTTTTAAAGTAGAAGACTGTGTTTAAGTCTATTTAAAAACTATAAAAAAAAACGAAAAAGAATAGTGTTGCTTAGAGACATTGAATTTTAAAGAGCTGAGCTCCCTAGGGTTTGTGTTTGTGGGTGCTTAGTATAGTTACGTTACACTGAAAAGATTTATTGCTACGTTTTTCATTGATTGAGTTAGTTACTCTGATTGCCCATCAGTTATTTTCAACTAGCCTGTTCTAGACGTTGAGATAGTGGCGCGCGAACGAAAAAAATTGAGAGCGGAGGAAAAAACATTTTTGTTCGCACGCCACTATCTAATTGCAACTTTGAATGCGTCTTAGCTGAGTTTACCCTTCAGTTTTTTTTAATTGGAACACGATTAGAAGCTGGAACCACATAAAAGCAAGCACTTTTCAATAGCTTCTATCAAGAGAGGATATTTGAGTGGTTACACGGAAGGATTTTGTGTCACAAAAGTTAGTCTTCGCAGAGCATAATAAACAACGTAAAAGAAAGGAACTGCGCAATAGCTTTCGTGGCCATACTTAAGATTTTCTCCAAAGATCAAGACTTAGAACCACATATCCTCAAGGAAGGAGGTGAAAATCTGCGAGCGGCTGTTATGTGAGTAATCTATTGGCCGAACAGAGCCAGGCGGGCTGCGTTATCCCCAAGCATCACTGCTTCGTGACAAGTTTTCACTTTTCTCCTGGCCTCCTTACCCCTATCATTTCTACTTCCCTTTCCCTTACATTGTTAGTTGTAGTACAACTCTAAATTTTGGCGTGCTCCCATTGGTCGAGATCGATCACGTGACGCGATAGTGTCTCCTTAGTAGGCGCCTATCAGCGCATAGTGCCCATTTTTGGCAATTTTCGTTCAGAATTTTGCGTCCTAGAGTCCTGTCTCAGGCCCCTTGTGTGATAGGTTCCCTCAGAAATTTGATGTTCAAACTTCATATAAGCCCTCGAACTAAGTTCTTGGGCTAGTATTTGTTGTGAACATCAAATTTCCTCGGGCAATCTATCACACGATACTACCTTCGACAGAAGAACTCTATTGTTCATTACAGTACAACGCTAACTTTTGGCGTCCTCCCATTGGTCGAAATCGATCATGTGAGGCGATAGTCTTTCCTCAGCGGGGTTCTATCAGCTCATAGTGCCCGTTTTTGGCAATTTCCACTCAAAATTTAGCGTTGTACAATAAAAACAATAGAGTCCTTCTGTCTCAGGCCCTGTGTGATAGATTCCCTTGGAAATTTGATGTTCAAACTTCATACAAGCCCTCGAACTACGTTCTCGGGCTAATATTTGTTGCGAGCATCAGATTTCCTCGGGCAACCTATCACACGATAGTGCCGTCGACAGAAGAACTCTATTGTTTAAATAGAGTGCAGCTTTTATTGGTCAGAGAATCTTAATTGTGTAGTGTGAACATTTACGACTCGGTGCCGTTTATGGACGCCAGATCAGCAGAAGAGTAGCTAAAGTCAAAAGAGTTAGAGTCAGCTATTTTTGATATTACAAGTTACCAACAGTATTTATAATTTCATTGAAAAGAAATAAAGGTGATGGTAGCTTTAGCGTTATTTTTTGCTTGTTTTTGTGGGCTAAGGAACAACGGACGGATCGCAAAGAACGAAGGAAAGGAACCCTTTTTCTCATCACTGGAATTGCCTGAAACGAGTGTGATTCACCCGAATGGATCGATGGCTACCGTGTGTAGAAGTGAGTAGGTTAGTGCTGGTGAGTGACTAGGTGGCTGAAACGTCCTAAGCGCAACCTGCAAACCCCCACGAGTTCGTACGTGAAGAGGCTAGCTGCGGGCGTTTGCCTGCCTTCAGCCGAGCACGCTGATTGTAACGTGCTCTCTTCTTGTAAAAACTCACGGTGACTATTTTAAACACCATGGTGGACATTTTCTCTCCACTTCGAACGATCGTGAGCAATGTCTTCCCATGCCGGTTGGGGTAAATATCGCATGACAAAAGAGAGACGTTACTTAAGAACATCCTTTAAATGTTTCCTCTAACCATCACAAGACGGCTTGTTGTGAGTTAGCTCTTCAAAAAGGCCGTAAAAAATGTTAAAGTTTCAAGATTAAGAGGTCAAAATGGGGATAAGGAATAAAGCTTACAAAGTGAAAAGCGTTGAGTTAACCACGCCCGGCTAAAACAAGCTCGCGTTTCACTGAATCGAATTGTCACTTAGGTTTGTTATTTACACTACAGTACTTTATAGGTGTTCAATTCTTAGTTGTCGGCTATTTGATAATTCGTAACACCAGTTCACTCATTCCGTAGCCTGTTCCAGGCTCTCAGATAGTTGGGACGGCATGAAAATTAGAAAGGGAACGCGAAAATAAGACGCACGGGATCTGGAAAAATGGGGGCGGTGGCGGTGGCACCGCCTTGTCTCTTCCCAGCCCCTACGCGTTTTTCGCGCTCGTTTTCTCAATTCACACTTTCCCCACTATCTCGGAGCCTGGAACAGGCTAGTCGTTCAGGGAAACGATCAACTGACAATTGTTCATATCTGTGACCTCTCAAGTGCTTATTAACGATTTAAATGAGTTCACTCATGCTAAGGAATCTGAAAAAAGTCCTTCTTCTTTCCTAACTAACTGCTTGTAGGTCACAATCTTAAAACCTTTTTCAGACAGATTAGCGTTTTTTTCGCTGGATTTATCGAAAACGTAAAAGCTCTTTTCATCAGCAAGAATCAGCGGTTATGAACTCGAAAAAGTGACGTTCTCCAGAAATTCCCCTGCGCGGATTGCCGTGTAACTTGTTCTGCGTGATATGTATGTCTTTTTTCCTTCTCTCGCTGTTTTACGTAATTACCTACATTCTTCCCCTTAACTAAGGGCACACATGATAAAGACTAAGGTCGAGCTAAGGAAAAGCAGCGAGTTCTGCTGGGCTGATGTGCATAAGAAATGGAATCGTTTCCATTCAGATCCTCAGAATTATCGATTCTTTTGTCTTGACGCTCCCTATCATTAAAAGATTATAAGATCGAATTTAAATGCGAATTATGCTCACTATTTGAAGGAATGAATCTTACTAAGTGAAAATTACTTCCTTCCTTTACAGTTATACTTTAGATTAAAAGGATCGAGCTGGAGCTGCGCCCAGCTTAAAAGATGGAACAAAGCTTAAGTTACACTGAGCCGGATGTTATTTACTCAAAAGGTTTGAATACATGAAGGTGGTCTAATTATTCATTTTCAGTTGTCCTTTATTGCACAAGTTATAGAGAAAGACGAGTACGGTAGCGCGCGATTCAGATCGAATGAGGCAGTTTTCATTAATAGTAGTATTTTATAATTCGTATTTTTCTCTTGTTTTCTTTTTCAGTAAAGGACATTAACGTGTTATTTGCTCAATAAATTTCGAACATTTTTAACATTTTTAGCGACATGTTGTAACTGACATCTATTCTTATCGGTAGACCGTTATTTCCTGTTAGAGAAACTATCCCAAGACTCACTAGTAACTTCATGTAAGCCTCGTAACATGTATGCGTCGAAAGCAAGTGGGTGCCGGGCGGAATACACACAGAAAATAAACTTCTGTTCATGTCTAGGAAAAGTCTCTTCGAGTGTCAAGAAACGTTAAGTTTCTACTGAACCGAATTCTACGGTATTTTAATACGAGCAGTATCCCACGAAAGAGCGTTTTTGTGAAGTGGTCACTTTTCCAAGCTAGCTAGAAAGATCAAATGATTAATCTTATTAAGATTAAGTGAAAAACTGAAAGGACAAAGTTCAAGGAGCTCGAAATCTCTTTTCTTTGTTTCCTGCTGTTGGGTTAAGGAGGTTTAAACCCTTTTTAGACAGATTATTTTTTGGTCGATCATTAAACAGTTAAACACGAAAGAGCTCATTTAAACCGGAAGAGAAAAACAGCTCCTCAGAGGAGAGTTAAAAATTGGACCCTTCAGGAGAATACAGCCGAACACGATAGCAGTAGAATGTAACGTCAGTTAGTTGACTGATGAAATAAAGTAGCCGTGCGCCTCTCAGCTCGGAAACTGGCAAGGAAAACCGGAAAATATAAGCACACGGCGGCACGCGTGCTGTCGGCTTATAAAATCAACTAAGTTGATTCACTTTATTTATCAAATTGAAGTGTTTCACTCCCCCAACGACGCCGGACCACAGAACTATATAGACATTCACTTCGCGGGCTGTTGAAGAAATGTAGAGATGTGTAGCTCTCGTGGGTATTTTAACATCTATACGCGGGTTTAACTGTCTTAAATGTTCGGTCACCCCAGATTTTCTTTTGATAGATCACTTTCTTTGTCCATTATCTACGTTTTATGAAAAATTGAAGAAATTCTTTGTTATGGTAGTTTGATTTTTTCAACTTCTCTGCCCTCGCATCATTGAATTCCGCTATTATTTTAGCTGCGTGGTGTTCGCAAAAGCCCATCTTATAACGGTTGAGTTTAACTGAAAGGATGACACCGGTTTAAATTGTTTACTTGACAGACCCACTTAAATAAAATTTGACTAAGAAAGTGAGTCTACAGCGAAACATTTTTAATATTTTTCAACTAACAACCACTCCTGACTCAGGCCATGTCGTGTTACGAGGACCGCTTTGTCAAAATTGGGGACGTTTTCGAAGAAGTCGGTGACCCCCCAGTTTTTTTGCAGTTCTGACGTAGGTAACTTATCTGACTGTCGCAAAAGTATGAAAAAAATCTGTGTTGTAAGTTTTCGAACGTTCCAGAAGCTCGAGTCATGGAGTTTCTACTGAATCCATGATACGGGACGTTCGAGGAACACAGCACGTGGTAAATTTAACACTGCAGTACACCTTCCTAACCTAGTTTAAAATTGCCATTCAACATCGATCAACACTGTTGAACTAACGTGTTTACTAAACTCGTTTGACCACCCTGTTTTTAACCCTTTAAACCTGATATCAGCTTGCATATTCTCCACACTTTTCTCCATACATTTCCCTTCGTACTAAAGACGAGAATTCATTTAACAATAATACCTTTTCAAGGGCGGATCCAGGGGGGGGGTGGATTGGGTGGCTAGCCACCCCCCTCTTTGGGGTCGTTTAAGCTTGAAATTATGAAAGGGAACAGAACTATCACTGAGGTAATTTTGTCTTTGAATATTCTGATATCATTCTGTCAGGACAGCCACCCCCCTTTCAAAAATCCTGGATCCGCCAATGCTTTTCTACTTGGTTATCATTTTCTTTAATTTATTCTCATGACGTTTTACTGCCTTTATGTTCGATTAAGCAGTGTTATTTTAAGGAGAATTTAGATCCTGGTCACCCAAATGTTGAATGGTGTTGAAAGAAAACGAAGTTTGAGTGCCAGCAATTGCAAACTTACGACCCGACACCGTTAATGGTGTTGAAAGAAAACGAAGTTTGAGTGCCATCAATTGCAAACTTACGACCCGACACCGTTAACTTTTCTTTTTTGCTCAGGTCTGAACAACAGTGTTGCAATCTTTTGGTCGGCACACGTAACGCTAATTATGGCCAAACGCGTTCAACAAGAATAGACAACAACGGTAAACGATGCTGAATCGAGATGTAGAATTCGTTTGGCAACCTCGTTTAACATCCTTCAACAAAGTTCAATTCATTGTTGGGTAATTATGAATCCGTTTGAAACCTGATAGTATTTCAGGAAAGCACGTTTCTGTTTAAGGAGAGATGACGGAAGTTTTAATGGAGGAGTAACTGAGAGCATATTCTTAACTGAGGGAATACTTGGAATATATCTTCTCCGGTTGGGTTTTCCTTAGTTTTGAGCTCATGCAAGAATTAATGGTAAACGGTTCAATGACTTTTAAAGGCCTTACGATTTCCGTATAAGCTGTAGTATTGTATATCATTGTGGAGATCGCGTGCGTTTAACTTTTTGTACGGAAATGGTTATCTTCCTGTAAACAGCTGACAATGACGAGTTTGACACTTTTAGTTTCAATGATAGACTTCTGGTGTAGTGTAGTTTCTTCCCTTAGATTATATATATACAACAATTATCATAAACAACAATTATCATAATTCACTGCGTTCAAAATTGTTGCACGTGCCGACCAAACGAATTCAACATTATTTTGTTGTTCCCACCTGTGAACAAAAGACTGGAAAGTTGAATCAAAAGTTTGATGGCTATTTTTTTATTTGTCCTGGAGAACTTAAATGCTTCCTTCCGCATACATACTGCTGTAAGATAATTCTGACACGTATCGAGAAATCTCGATGTCAAAAATAGATCTCGTGATTGTTACAAAGTGGTTATAACTGACTTTTGAATCTGTTGCTGAAAACCTCACAAACGAAGATCAACAATCAGTTTTCCAAAGTGTTTCCTCAGTGCACAATACTTGTTGGGGATCAAAATGACCCAGGCACTGACGGGATTTCCCTGAATAAATAAAGATGTTTATTTTTATTTTATTTAATCTTTCTGAAGAAAATCGGAAATAGTTGTTGCTTCTCGGAATTAGTCAAATTTTGATTCCACAATCATATGTCGCAAGCGCAAAAACTTTAATTAAGGGAAACACTGAACCCAGCCGTAACTGGTTCCTCAACGTTTCGACGTTTGAGCAGGGCTTTCAAGTACCATGTGACAGCCTGTTCAGTCGGCAATTGAAAGATATTAGGTGAGTACTTTCCTTTGATGGTAAGTGATGTTTATGTGCGCTTATACGAGACGTTTATGACTTTTGAATCTTCGAATGCAGTCCCAGAGTGTGATCATTTAAATAAAAGATACTGAGCAGTACTTTTTTGTATTTTCCTGTGGTACTGCCGGCTTATTATGTTGTACGGGGTAGTGGTAACTTTGAAGTCAGTGGAGAAATTCTAAAGTGTGACCATTCAAATGAAAGCAGTACTTTCACAGTCTTGTTTGCCGTTTTTCAGTGAACGTATGAAACACGTTCTTCTTGGCTTCTTGTTAGTGCCTGACTCAAGAGCCATTGTAGCCAGTTCCCACTATACCGCATGTCCCACTTTCCTGGGACATGCTCTTTTAGTAAAACTTGCGATCTTGTCTGCAGACAAACCGGTGGCTTAGTTAGTGATGCTGAAACCGCAGATTGTATGTAACTTACGTACGCCAGCTAAGATTCAATTTTCCTCAAAGACTAGGATTGTTAGAGTCGTAATGATAACGTTTATGTCTTCAAAATGGTATTTGTGAAAAGTCATGGCACATCAACGAGTCCACATTTGGATTTTCTTTACTATAAAGCTGACGCTCTTCTTTATTCGTGAAATTTGCCTTCTTGTCAAACTATTAATACTACAAAGAGAAATGGTCACCGTGGCAATTTTGGGAAGAAGTTGCATGGTTAAAAAACGGGCTGAGTTTTCATGAAACAGCTAATAAGCGGAGAGGAAAAATGAAATTGAACATACTGGCAGACTCAACTCTATTTCTCTCCTGCTTTTTAGAACAAGTTTTTATTCAGTCCCTCGAATGTTCGAGATAGTTCTAATGTACGTCGAACATATTTAGGATGTAAGCCGTAAAGTTCAGCTTTTTTAAGCTGTCATTTTGTATGTGTAAACTGCCTACGTGTCTTCTACACGTGGGCGTATTTCTCATCCTGTGCAAAAAATACGAAGACCATGTTATTTTGGAAGGTTTTGACCTTTGAAGCCGTAAGTGGTTTAGTTGCTTTAGATCGGAAATTGTGGTGTGAAAGATAATATAATTTTTAACATTTTTCGTTCAAATTCTCGCCCATTCATCAGTTTTACCCACACAAAAACCTCAATGGAAGTGGCCTGAATTTGTATAATATTCCGGCCCGACATTGCGGTAAGACTTTTATAATTTTCGGCCATTAGCCAGTTTCACTTATCTAGTCGGCCCCAAAACTGGATGTAGATTGATTGATTCATTCTGTTAAAAAATGCTTAGAAATATAATTATTATTTTGGTTCAATCCTGAGCGGTTTGTTTACGATCTGCGCAAAAGTCTTAAAACAAGTCACTGACAAGCGAATCGGAAAAACGCAAAACGGGATCTCTTGTTACTTTATATATATATAATAATTATTTCCTACAGGCCTACAGCAGGCACCATTTCTACAGGAAGTTTAACTTTGAATTGACGCGTGGCCAGGAGCTCTGTGGTTACCCATTTTCCCTTCGGAGCAGAACAGGATTAACGAAAGTTTGCCACACTTTCACTGAGCATTTAAGAATTTAAAAATAAGCGAAAAAACACAATGTTACGATGTCGCCATGACATCATTTTCAAGTGAGAAAATAAAATTAAAATGAGTTAATACAGGGTGAGGTCACCCTGTGTATATTTTATCACCTAACCCTCTATGTATTAACTCATTTGAATTTTATTTTCTTACTTGAAAATGATGTCATGGCGACATCAAAACGTTGTGTTTTTTCGCTAATTTTTTTTTCTGAAATGCTTAACGAAATTTAATCTGATTCGAAACTTTCACTCGGCAGAAAATATCAAGAAACGGCCCACAGCACCACAGTCAGCACAGGAAACTGCTGCTCAGTAGCTTTCATTACACTTAATTAAAGCTTTTATCTACACAAAACTTTAACAGCTCAGTTTCGTGACTCAAGGCTTGTTGCCTTAAGAGGGACAAGATATTTTTTTATGCCCTTAGAATTGTTATACAAAGGTCAGCAAGATAGCAGCGTATACATACGTACAAACAAGGCATTTTATTTTGTTTTCTTCCTAAACAAGTTCTCTGTTGGGTATAATACTCAGTTTGAGTTCTGTCTACTCGAATACACAAAGAGGAAATGCGTACTAAACGCAGCATAAAATGCTATCGTCATTGCGTAAGGAGAGACTTTTTGAAATTTTTACACGTATGTTTTTGGAATCTTAAGTCCTTCCGAAAATGCTTACTTTGCGGAAAAGAAGCTCACAAGATTGTTTTTCAAGTCTTTGGACAACACCCCAAGGATTTGAAAAAACATAAAATCGGCTTTATCTTGTTTGTTTATGCTGTGCAAGGTGATTCTAACTTTGGAGTTCCTAAGGTGTGAACAGTCAAATGAAAGCTACTGAGCAGTAATTTCACAAGTGCTGTTTGTTTTTCAGTGAACTTATCAAACACGCTCTTCTTGGCTACTTTGACACAGTTCTCACTAACTCATATCCCGCCTTTGTGGTTTGCTTAAGCGCCCTTTTAGCAAAATGTGCGGTCTTGTTTGCAGACAAACTGACGGTTTAGTTAGCCTCACTGTTAAAACGATAATAAAATGCGGACAAGCATTTAGGCCAGAGTCTTAATGTTAACGTTTATGTCTCAGTTGGTATTCGTGAACAATCGTCGTCGGTACATCAACGAGTTGGTCAACATTTGAACTTTCTATACTAATTAAGTTGACGATCTTCTTTATTCTTGAAATTTGTCTTCCCGTCAAGTTATTAGTACTCTAAATGAAATGTCCTTTTGGTAATCTTTAGGTCACGCAAAAACCACATTGGAAGTGGCTTGAATTTATTTAATATTCTGGACCGACATTGCGGTAGGAATTTGAAATTTTCGGTCATCAGCCAGTTTCACATACCTAGTACTCCCAAAACCATATTGGTTGTGGCATGAATTGATTCACTCTGTTAAGACAGAATGCTTAGGGATATAATTATCGTTTTGATTCATTCCTGAATTGTTTGTTTACGATCTGGGCAGAAGTCTTGAAACAAGTCACTGACAAGCCAATCGGAAAAACGCAAAACGGGATCTCTTGTTACTTATTTCCTACAGACCTTACAGCAGGCACCATTTCTAGATACAGGAAGTTAAACTTTGATTATTTTTTGTCGCGTGTTCACCCATTTTACCTCCGGAGTGTTAAACAATAAAAATACGAAATTTTTCAGAGTAACCTTCGCGTGGTAAATTTTAAACATTCATATTTTATTCATCAGTTTTGACAATTCAAAGGTGTTACAACAACTGCAATTATCGT
>Ga0126336_10001347_pt1 | contig 12606 bp, 8 predicted proteins | sample SidCmetagenome_FD_92530 | JGI IMG/M metagenome (GOLD analysis project Ga0126336, IMG submission 92530) | Coral microbial communities from El Islote,Puerto Morelos, Mexico - Siderastrea C C metagenome | ecosystem: Host-associated > Invertebrates > Cnidaria > Coral | place: El Islote,Puerto... | reverse complement strand
TAAAGGCAATTTTTTGGTGACCCCCCCTTTACACACCGTATTTTTTTGGCTGGCCCCCCCTTTGAAGCCATATTTTTTGCATGCCCCCCCTCAAATCCCACCCCCCCACCTCATAAAAAATGAACGTCCCTGAGCTCACTCAAGCAGAGTATTTGTTTCCAAAGCAAATATTATTTGTATTATTTGCAGCTCGTGAAATTGTTCAAAGTTTTAGTATTTTACTGATTTAAATTATTTTGAACTGCGGAGGGCTAATGCAACAGTAAGTAACGGCAGATTTTTTCATTTCGGTCTGAAAACTAGAGACAAAAATGATAGTCTTAAATCTCCGATGTATTGATTGAAAACCATCTAAATGATACGAAAACGCGAACGAAATGCTATTTTACATTGCGATCGCGGGCACTCATTGGCCGATACAGGCCTATGTCATACGTCACGGATATTGCCACTGCTGCCTTCGCTCGCGAGAAATTTGGACTTTGGTAAATTAAGCAGCTTTTTCCTTTTTTGTTTTGCAAGATAACGGGTTTTTGCATCTTGTTAAGATAAATTTTCACCGTTTCTAATCAAGGAAGAGTTTCGGGATGAAAGGGAAATAATGAATAATGAATAATGAATAATGAATAATGAGTTAAAACAGTAAGGGAATAAGGAATATTGAACGTTCGGAATAAATATTTTGATGCGACAAAATTAATCCAGTGTCGATTCTAACGTTTTTGGTCCCTCTTTATATAAGCTTGATTTCAAATGCGTGGATTGAAATAATTAATCTAAGTTAAAGACAGACTTTCATAATCAATTAGTTCATTATCATGTGTTTAATTTACTGCGGGAATCAGGTCTTTGTTATTTTATCCAGAAAAGGCTTAATAAAAGCCTCAGGAAGTTCAAGGCCCGAAATGCATGCCTCATTTAGTTGCCGACATTCAGATAAGCCTTCTTTTTGAGGAAAATATTATATTTTGTCCTGGAATTCGTTCCTCTAATTAGCTTTGAGCCCTTCACCTTTTAAATGACCTATTCTGATTTGCATAATGTCCAAAACTCTCTTGAAAACTGTTGTATACAACAATCAGTCGCGCCACCATTTTTCGAATTCCTCCAAATAAACGTCATTGCTCTTAATTCCTTAGCCAAACTACGCATAATAAAAAATGCTAACTCAACTTTCGCGAATTTTCTCAAACCTTGTTTAGAAAGTAACTTAAATTTTGCGATTTGGTAATGGTATTTGAGATTCTAAGTCAAAATTCGTTATTGTTTGTTGGCTTATAAATGACAAGTAGCCGATGAATGGAGATTTTGAGAACCGTACTAAGGAAAATGCTGCAGGAACTTATAGCAAGTAGCGATAACACGATGTAGTTTGAATAGTTAATTACTTCGATAGTCATCTTTGTTTGCGTTTCAGTGCCTGCAGGCGGTTTTCCTAAAAGTAAGAGCGTCAGAAGAATAGAATATTTTCGCGTCAGCAAAATTTCGCGACACTGTAAATGTGTAATTTCTCTGTAGTTTTCTTACTTTCGTATTAGCCAATCAACACGCATGCTTTTATTGTCATTAACCAATTACTACGTAGGCTCTTTTCACACCTCCCAATATCCACATGCGCGTCCACTTGCACACCTCTCGATTCCCCTTTGGCCCTTGCAGCTCCAGCCCACGTGGCTAACATACTCAGTGAATGTAATGGTGTAGGACCTGATATCTTTTTAGTGAATTCAGGTTCTCAGCCGTGTCATCCATTACACCAGACACGAGGCTGCCACCATCGGCGAGAACTTAAGACATTCAGGTTCTTTTCGCTGTAATCAGAGTTAAGAAACACCTTTAAAAAAGAGAAAAGAAAAGAAAAAAGAAAACTTTGAACACAGCATTACCAATCAGCATTCGATCACTGCCCAGCCTTCTAATCTTTTAAGGAAAGTGAAATATCTTTTAAGAGTCAAATAACAGCCTACAAGTTGGAACTGAACGTGAAGGTACAGGTGGTGGATATTGAATGTATACCATGAGCATTGAACAATAATATTGAATAATAATTCTCACGAAATCACTCATTTTGAATCAGTGCCTGCACGTACTGGCATTCATTACGTCCGCTACACAGTTCGCAGAAGTAATGAACAGCATACTGCTCTTGGCTTTTAGTTCAGCACAACCGTATTATGTGATACAGAGGACTAATGTGACCAGTTACGAAAACGCCCCAAAAGCCTAATTCTCTGCAAGACTGCAAAACCCAGGACCCCGTTTGTTTTACTTGGCAACGGTTATTATCAAACGATAGTTGTTAAGGTCAGCTCACCGTGACTTAGCACGTGACAGATGGGATTAACATCAGCATCAATTGCGAAACCATTCATGCGCTGTTTTTCTGAACACTATTAATAATTTCTTTTAAGCCTGTTTGATTTTTTTATAGACTTGGGATCCCGTTTACTCCAGATAGCACTGGTATCCTCTAGATAGCACTGGTAACCTAAGTTAAAGAAACTGGTCTTGATATCACGCTCCGCTGACGGTCACGTACTGGTCCTGTATGATCAGTGCACGTGACTAAAGGATCAACACAACCACCGTTATGAAAGCATCCCAGATTATTTTTATTGCCCACAAGTTGAGCTTATTTCGCTGTGCAACTTGAACTCTGTGGACCAAGGAAACTACGGGCCGTTTTCAGAAATTGTTTTGCAAAAAGAAATCAGTTGGAAACTTTTCAATTTCATATTTTGGGTTAAGGCTTAACCAGTTTGACTTCTTCTTTGTCGGGTTCTTTTGCGAATATGATCTTTATCCTTTCGGTATTTTTTAAAAATTTTATCTATAATCCGTCCAATTTAGTCTCATTTTCTATGGTGATTGTTGGAATACATAAGAATTTTCCTAATCACTGCCGGTCAAACGGCTATTAGCAAGGTATGTTCATGGTCTAGTACATGTGAAAGAGGTACTCTATTCAACGTCTAGTGCTCATCTAAATCAAACAAGCCAAGTGTTTTACTTGCCTGAATACTTTACTTCAAGGTTATGTTAAAAAGGAAATTTCAGCTGCTCGGTGTCATGGTGCTGCCTTTGATTGCACCACTATCACACTGGCTGCGGACTGGATTCGATTTTTTGGCGTTCGGGTACCAATTCCTAAGATGTCGTGTTAGCATTAGTCGCTAAAGTAATCCTTCTGAATTTGTATTAGCAACAAGTGGTTCGTTCGAGCTTAGTATGTATAGAATGTCATTGTTAACTAGCTTTACTCGTTCATCCCCTTCAAAGTTTCCTTCACATCCACATGCACGCAAGAAGGTTCGATGCGGACTGTTGTATCATGGCAAGAAGGGGGAATTTTTTTTGGTCTGAAAAACCGGAATCGGTCACTAACCTACTTTCAGTTCTGTGGCAACTCCAGGTGGGGAGGGGAGTAGGAACGGAGAGCGGGGGAGGGGGGAGAGAGGGAGGGGTTCCTAAGAGTGTCACCTGGCACCCCATTGAGCGTTTAAATAAATAAATATATACTAAATAAATAAATAGACAAAAACAGGAGAACATCGATCTTTTTATGGCATCACATTGACACACATGAAATAATAAATATATGAATGTCATATATTAGAACTGCGGGATGAAGAATCAAATGTAAAGAAGATCATCGCAGTTATAGACGCAACTTTAGCATTTGCGAAAAGGAAACCTGAAAAAAAATTCAGGCTTGTGCGGGATTAGGACCCTTGACCTCTCGATACCAGTGCAGCGCTCTAGCCAATTGAGCTAACAAGCCGACTGGGAGCTGGTCATTTAGTCGGTTCGTTATAAACCCGTGAAGAATGAAGATAAAATAATAAATATATGAATATCATATACTAGAACTGCGGGATGAAGAATTAAATGTAAAGGAGATCATCGCAGTTATAGACGTAACTTTACACATATGTACCCTTCTACGCCTTTTTAAAGGTCAAGGAATTAGGATAGCTTTAATGGTTAAACACTAGTAATCTGATTTGCATAAGCTGCAGTCATCAAGTGGCCATATTTTGGCGGAGAAGATAAGGTCACTTCATGGGCACCCCATTTTTGTCGATTTTGTTTAAACAGTATACCATTAGCCTTGAAATTCCTTTTAACCTTCCAACTGAATATTTTCGGTAAAGTAGTTGCCAAGCCCGGGTTGCCAAGCCGAGTGTTGAGCAATATAAAAAAATTTGTAATAAATAACTTGGATACCTCAAGTGAACAAGACACATAACGCGGTATTGATTGCACAGTTCTAGTTTGTCTAATAATATATAATGTTCAGCTAATTCCAGAAACCATCGTTTGCTATGAATTTCTGAATTTCTATCCAAAAGTGAAAATGGGTCACGTGATACATTTGGATTTTTAAAAGGATCCAATCTCACAGTAAAGCCGAGTAAACATTCAACCGAAAGTTTTTAATTTTTTGAACTAAACATATTAAACCTTTTTTGGCATTCTTATAAAGTGACTGAGGATTAAATATAGCTGGGGATATCAATATATATGTCGAGTGGGCTACCAAACATGTTGCTCACACAATTTGTAAACGGTATGACAGATAATGAAAAACGGAACTGGTGTAACCATAATGCTGCGAAGTTGACGCTTTCTTTTTTCGGCTTCTTTGAGTTGCAAGAAAACAGTACGCATTTGAAAAACCCTGAGGTCTCGACACTATCCTGTTCTATTGCATTTGACTCTCCGTTGTTGGCCTTGGATTTCATCCAATGAAAACCAGTTGAAAACAGGACTTATGTTCAGGTACTTAAGTTTCTGAGTTGTTTTAAGACATCGTCAGATCTTAAATCCCTATAGCTCCCAAGTTGCCAATAATAAATTTGACGGCTTTCTAAGATTGATTACAGTCTTCCTGAACGTAAAAAGTACCACGCAGACTTGTGTTCTGATTAACAACTATAAATACGGTCTTGATACTGTGCTGTAGGACGTGTAGGGGTACAGTTAATTTTTCTGCAGAATAGGTGAAGGGCGGTAACATTAAAAGTAATTCTAAGAAAATGAAACAAAGCATACTGCATCCTAACTATAAGCGTTATATCCCTTTTTGTCCACACTCCCGCTAAACGTGGTACATGTATTCCGGAAAATGATATTTTCACGAGAAATAAGTTGGAATGTTGGTTCATGCCCCGGAAATCACGTAGACAACTTTTGAATTCTCACACAAAGTAAGGTCCCTAATCTACTTTTTTCAAGAAAAAAAAGCGTATGCTAAGCCAATACTACAAGTTACCACAAATTAAATTCAATTTTAAGATATTTATTGTCACCGATAGAATGGTTTCTCAACCATAGCTGAAAACAATACACGCGGTAAACACATGCTATGCATCGATAGGTGCACCACAGGTTGTTTGCGTAAAATTTCACAGAACCAAGGAAATAAATTTCTCCTGGAATTTTGTTTTGCATTTCAGGCTCGACCACACCTTTTCCGTCCGATGGGCTTTGTACAAATGGAATTACGTGACCGCAAAACCGAGCTTAGACGCTTGTAATGGGCTTCTCGCTAATTCAGTGGCCCCATTAAATATCGGCTGATAATGATTCAGCAAAACGTACCGTGGGTTGATCACTCTTATCGGATCAGAAATCTCATCAGCTCTGGATGAAGTACATCGTAATCTCCCTTTATTTAAATACAACGTGTAAAGTGATACAAGTAGTGATGCAATGAAGACAAATCTACAGTTGTGTAACGATCACTACTAGTATAAATCATATATACAACGGCTCAATGTTATTTTGGAAAGGTTATAGGGATCTAAGAAGTTAACATGATTATCTTAAACAAATTTTTACCAGAGGAATGTCAAATGCAGTGAATTACCAATGAACAAATCCAATAAATATATATATCCGTTTCTTTCTCATTTACACGGTTGTTGCCAAAACGTCATTTAGACTGTCTTTTGAGGATAGTCTTTTGGAGTATTTCCAAAGATCTTCATCGGATAAATAATTTGAACGTATTTCTCTTGAACGTAATCTTCTTAGTGTCTTTTGTACATAGTACGTAAAATATTTCAAATCTTTGAACTAAAGCGATCATTTTTACACATCAGTGTTGTCACCGGAAAGAGAAAAAAGAGTGTTTTTCGAATAGCCATTATTTCAACGTTCTTGCCTTCTTCTTCTTCAATCCAGTTGAAGCCAGTGTTTCTAGCAGCAGCTGCTGGAGGAGTATGTTCATAATCCCGACTGCCACTTATTATCTCAGTTCAGCTGGCCGCTACTTACTCAGTTTGTGACATCTTTGCATTTTGCTCGGTAATCTTGTAACCACGTCATCACTTCGTGCATTCTGTATTTCATGGGTCCGGCGCCACCTTCATAAGCGATTTTTCTATCTTGTACAACGTATAAACGAATGGGTACAGCGCCATAGGCGATATTTGCTGCATTTAACATGGAATCAACCACTACAGAAAACCCGGACAGGTCAATTGAGGTCGCCATTTTCTGCGCAGCTTTGCATCTTTCCTCTTGTGTACGGTGCATTGGAATGTCGCTGTTTCCCTGTAATTCAAAACAGAACAATTCAGACTTTCTCTTTAAAGAGTGTCTGTATAGCCTAATGCCGAAAAACAATCGTTTACAAAATATTAGAACACAAATAGCGCTCAAGGAAAGTACTGTTCAATAGCTTTCAATTTTTGGTCAAACTATAGGACTCAAGAAAAACACTTTACATTGCACTACCACAGGACGGAACTGCTCAAAAAGTGAACAGACAGATTGCAGGATTTCATCCACAGCTTCAATAGGTAGAATCGATGTTTATCAGTGGTATAAATAAAATTACTGTGTCTCATGATTTCTTCCTGGCCAGACTTTTGGGATATGGATCGTATTGCCTGTGGCACTCTTGCAAGGTAAACCTAAGGCCACTTGACAACAAGGTAACACAATCAAGAAAGTATGTGCAAAGGAGGTCACAAGATTATTCACTTTTCAGAAAACAACAAACCGGGAAAGCGCACGAAAATAAGGAACTTAAAGTAAATTACCTTGAATGCCCATCCATCTACCGGATGTGCCTCTTCGATGTACACCACAGCAAAATCAGCGATATCCCAAAACTGGTCCTTCAGGTGCCGATACCTTTTCAGCATCTCCGTAAACACGGGGCACGTTGAACTTCCAAAGTTAAGCACCAGTGGTCGGCTGCCCCTCGAAAAGTCCAAAAGCCTGTGACAACTTTTTCCATCGATGGACACGACTGGAGAGTTGTAGGCTTTGCTGTGCCGTTTCACCTTTTTGTTGATGTCAGCTAGCAGGCAGTGGTAAACGTTCTGCAGCATTTTCCAGGTAAACAGCGAATCCCAGTAAATTTCTGTTGGCAAGGAAGTGTCGCTCATTTTGCACATAGCCATGCTGATGATCGACTTGAAAAATGGAAAAACTTTTAAAAGCCACCCAAAGGTGAAGACTACAACAAGGAATGTGTAGATGAAGACCCTCTGCATCATCTGGAGATTGTGATACATTTCTGCGGAGAAAGCCTTACGTCGAACACCGCGCGCTAGCCGGAATGAGTAAATATTTTGTTTGCTGTTCTTTTATATATACCCCCTCGCCCACTCGGGTAATGCAAAATCCGCTCTCGTTGAGTGACTTAAAACAATTATAGCTAAAACAAATCTTCTGGGATTCCGGTATGTAATTACCGCAATTAAAAATGACACCGTTTTATCTCTTTGTCCTTGGCCTTAGTGGTGGGAAGACGTGTTCGAGAGAAATCTGAACTGAATGTAAATCAGTGAACATCACTGATCGTCATGTGTTCTGTGTTCTTCCGGTCTTGCTATCCCTGATTTCTTACTTACTGATTTTGGCTAACAAAGAACAAAATAAATAAATAAACATGTAGTACACTTGTTCAGAATTGTCCCATTTTGTCATGCTAACGCACCGATGACTAGAGATCGCAAATCGCAGCAAGAAAATTGACTGACGTCACGGTTTTCAGGCACGAAATGTTTAACCTGTTTTATAGCCACTTTTTGGTTTATTAGTTGATTCGTTTACAAGTTTCAATGCAGATTTTTAGCTTTCGTGCTCGAGGTGTCAGTTTAGCGAAAAATTATCGTGATTTTTAAGAACCAATGAAGCCGCCAAAGAACAACAGCATCCCATGGGAGTACCAGGGTAATCTAATGCAATTAACAAAAATCAGTTACAACTAATGTGCCGCGCACTCTTTCTCTGTCCTTGGTTGTACGGTACCGCAAAGCCGCCTCACACAATAGGAACTAAATAACATTATCTTCGCTTAAAAGGGCTTTCATTACACTATCAGGGTTTATAAACATTTCGCGCATTTCTCGCTTCCGGTTGAAGCGATATTGATAATTGCGCGGCCTTCATCAAATCGGGAATCCCACATCCACTGTTTAGAGCAAATTGGGATAGATCATCAAATTGGGATAGGTCATCAAAGGCCTAATGTACCGCGTACAGCGTCTTTCTTCGTTTAGTTCCAAGGTCGAATATATTTCCATATTTTTCATCAAGTGTTAACGCTTTTTTGGTATTAATGCTTATTTTTTTTTGGTTAAATAAGACTAACAACAGATGACTTGGGGCTTGATCCGACTGCTATCACAGGTGTCCGTCTACTATACTGAGAAAAAGGAATCAGTACGTTTTAGACAGGTGTCTGTACTGAAGAGGACTAGAAAAAAAAAACGTAAGTAACGTGCCTGTTTTAGCCGTGGAGTAATCTGTATCCGTCCCAAGCCAGAAGATGAAATAAAGACTAGAGAAAGGCAGAGACCGCCAATACCGTGTCCGCTTTAGAGAGAGATCCCTCTTCGACAGAGATGAATTTGAAGAATACTGACAAATTACGACACGGCAAGAGACCATGCATACGCATGAACTAGATTACGGCGGGGCCCCCAAATACGGCACCTACGTAGTAGGGCGAGACCAATATACGAACGAAGTACGGCAGGGAACAACTCCGAGTCCGTTTTGGGGAGGTGTCCATTTTAGAGGAAGACTAAGTAGCGAACTAAAATATACCAGGAACCAAAGCAGAAAAGTGTTTGCCAAGAGAGAGATACTGAGTATAAAAGAACTAACTATGAGAGGGATCGAATATTCTTGACCTTTTTTAAAAAAATGCCCATTATGAAGGACTTCACTGAAATAAAAAAACATTTTATGGTTGACGACTTTGTTTTTTTTTAACAAATTAGTAGTTTAACTCGTATCAATGGTAAAGAAAACGCGTATGACAAGAGTCGTATTCGACATGACTTCCCAGTTGTTTTGTGCAGTCAAAATTTCGCTTTAACCTAGCTTGTTTAAAACTTGAGATCACTATTGTCAGATGCGGACCACATGACAGGCTAGTTCTGTCAGTAAAAGGTTTTATTATTATGGCCATTTTACGCTGTACAACCCGACAACCTGTATCGACAAACGCACACGCTGCAGAATTTTAGTGCCACTTTCCAACCTGACAATAGACACACAAAACAGGTTTCTTTGGAACATTTCTCGAAAACACTTGAATCCCCTTTAGCAGTGAAATTAGTTTCTTAGCGGTCCATTTAAGACTTTCGTGAAGCGAACTTGAATCTCTTAGGCCAGTTCAGCATATAATAGAATATACAACAGAGATAACGAGCTCGAAAAAATCACAAGAGCGTAGCAAGGGCTCAACTGGCACATTACTTGTATCTCACGTGTTCACTCTGCTCGTAGCCTCGGCGCGTACACTGAGGGGTAATTAAGAAATATACTAAGTTACAGTACAAGTGTCTTATGCAATCAGAAGCTACGCAGGTGTTATAGTGACTCCTTCCTATCGCAAAATTCACAGCAGGCGCCCGAAAAAATGTATAAATCAGTTTCGTGTCTCAATTCGTCCTTCAATCCGAACATTGAAGGATAAAGTTTCCGTTATATAATAGAGTGGATAAGTTCTGGGTAAATTACAAAGCGATCACAATACTAATGACTGACTTTAGTCAATATACCAATATAGTTACAGATTAAATTAGGAGTAGTGGTGATTATTAATGCAAAAAAAATAATAATAATAATAAAGAAGTGTCAAAATATACTATAAAAAATTCAGTATACCAAGAATTCAAACTGCCAGTCTCCAGGCCTAAAGAGGCTAAAAACGTGAGACTTACAGCATGTTCTGAGATCCCAAATGTGAGTTTATACCTTAAATTTGCTCAACATTTTCATTAGGTGGTCAGATTACAAAAAAATATATAGGAGAGGAACAGTTTTATTATCAATCGGTATACGGGCATGGTTATATTTTCTTTCATCCCTGGCCTTAAAACTTGAATAGAGCAGTTGATATTGATCACCCTTGGTTCAAGCTACCAAAAGAGAAGTGCGAGAAGCCGCATCACTCGTTTGCATCGATACAAGGGGGGTACCCCCGGGAACGTGTACGCCATGCTGTTTATCACTTTGCCCTATGCTCGTTTATAGTTTAGTCACTCCTGATGCATGCTTGGGTATTAGTGTCTTGGCGGGATTCTCCCTTTTATGGTCTGAACTATGCGTCAAACAGGTCTAAAATAGGGTATATGCTCCTCAGCCAGGAAACGTTTAGTCTTCGTCTCAGGAAACAATATGATCCAGTTCGGTAGCTCGTACCGCCGAATGTTCCACCGGCACTTCAAAAACTGCAAGACTACGGTGCCTTCACTTGTGCAAGAATGGCTGGGTAAAATTCTCTCTGGTTCTCCCTTGTAGGTATTTTGACCTGTTGAGCTAAAATACGTTATGCTTTCCTACCATTCTGGGAAAAGGAAGACATTATGCTGTTTTGGCTTGAAAAGGCAGAATTACGTATTTTAGTGTTTCATTGGGTGAGGGTTTCGAATTCCGAGCTTTGGGCGAGAGGCAATCCTGAAATTCCGAGTTGGAATCCCCGTTGCGGAATGGGTGAGTGTGGAGGTGGGTGCGTGGGGATACAGGATAAATGTTCCTCCTTTTCCAGTCTATGGGCATTGATCGATGATTCTGTCCCCTCCAACGCGTTTTTCCGCAGAACCTCTTCATAACGATGCCACATCACATTCACGCTAGACATACGCACCTCTCTCTGGGTGTTTTAATTCTTTCAGCTCCTGCTTAAGGTTTCGAGAGTTTGCAAGTCGGATGACTATTCAGTTTAGCATACATGTAGCTGGTAGTTCATACGTGCCTTATGAATAAAGATCATGTCATACGTTTCGGTCATTTGCATGTCCAAGGATATTCTTTTCTGGAATGTCGTGATGGTGTCACGCGCATAAAAGCCATAAATAGTGAGACAATGACGTCATATAGCCAGAAATTTCCACATCGTGCGTCATTACTGAGAGTTTCCCGGAATGAAGTTAATAACACAAAGCTGATTTTCTTTTATATTCCTGACTTATCTTTTTAGACGGGCATTCGTGCATGTATACACTTATCATCAGGCAATCGGTTGTCACGAGAGAACAGAACGCTAATATGCTGAACTAAAAAAGTTGATTACGTGACAAACAAAAACAAGAAAGTGAACATTGTAGCTAAAAACGGTTTCGAACTGATTACAAGCGTCTGTGTTCTCGCATTCGTTCGTGAAAAATAATTTGTGTTATGTTATTTTTGTTTTTGGTCAGGTAACAGGTGTCGTCTTTCTTTGGCGACAGCTAAATAAGTTTAAAAATATTGTATCACGCTTATTTGATATCCGGAATCCCGATTCACACTTGTGACAAAACTTGTGTCTTTATGTTTATGTCGTAATGTTCTTACAGGAAAGTCGTTACGTTGCCTAGTTTACAGTGGACAACTACAACACCTACATATCAAAAGTGGGTGTGTGTGTGTGTTTTTTTATTGACGTTTGCGTTTGCGTTCGCGTGACCATGATGTCATGTCGTTATGTCGCAAACCATCATAAACCAGGCTTACTAATAGTTTAATAACAAGTGATGACGTCAAATGGCTTGTTAAAGTCATGCAAGATCTCTTGAGTCATTGCTGCTTTACTGATCTCTTACTACCTTCCAGCATGCAACGGAAAAAAAACAGTTGCCTGCTGTAAGAGCTTCTAACTGTTAGTGTCTTCAGTTACTGGTATAACTGCTATACATTTTGTGGACACAGAAAAAAGTTCGGGTCCTTAAGGAGACGTGCCCTTGTTCTGTTACCAGTGTCCCTGCACTCCTGGGGCCCTGCACCGGCCCTTTGTTTTTGTTTTTTTTAATCAGCACGAAAGAGGAGAGACTGGTTACTATGGAGGATGCAAGGCACCATGGGAAGAAGAAAGACAAAAGTGCGCTGAGGCAAGAGAGACTGTGAGGGTACGGGTCAGTTACTTGAAGCTTAATTATATAGACAATAATACATGGGCACGCGGAGATATGGAATTTCTCTTCGAGTGTTCAACACGATATTGCACGAGTGAGCGTAGCGAACGAGTGGGATATCGAATTGAACACGAGAAGAGAAATTCCATATCTCCAAGCAACCATGTATTATTGTGTTTATTATATAAACACAAAAGCCCACAATATTAGTGAAACAATTTTTATTTAAAGGCAACAG
>Ga0126336_10001346_pt1:0-7500 | contig 12609 bp, 10 predicted proteins | sample SidCmetagenome_FD_92530 | JGI IMG/M metagenome (GOLD analysis project Ga0126336, IMG submission 92530) | Coral microbial communities from El Islote,Puerto Morelos, Mexico - Siderastrea C C metagenome | ecosystem: Host-associated > Invertebrates > Cnidaria > Coral | place: El... | reverse complement strand
TATTGCAAACTAAGTGTTACAAACAACACTTGCATCCTCACCACGACTACAACCACCTGGATTACAGGGTCCAAGAGGACAGTTAAACAGTGAAGCCTCTCCTCCACTACAGTAGGTTTTCCGCAACCAGATAGGACCAGATCCCTGGCCATATGTCGCACAGCAAGGGTTGGAGGACGCGTTGGAGAAACCAAGCTGACGACACACCACGTCAGCATCATTGATATCCCAGTAATCATCACACACTGTGCCCCATCACCCGCCGTGATTAACTTCAACTCGGCCATAGTAAGCACCACCATTTACCAAACGAATGTTGGGAGAACCATGCGAACACTGAACACTGGCATCTCTGCTGTGAGTGCAGTCATGGTTTCCCCATCCAATCTGTCTACAATCGCGTATCATAGATATGTGACTCACTTCCTGAGCAGGCCACGTCATCCATCCAGATGGGACCGCAACCCTGGCCATGATAAGCACCACTGAAGGCCTGAGAAGCCAAATTTGGGAAGCCAAGCTGTCTACAGATCACGTTAGCATCATTTATATCCCAAGCATCATCGAAAATTGTGCCCCACTGATCATTGTAGAAAATTTCAACTCTTCCAGTTGATGATGTACCATCCTTCAGACGGATTCAGCCGGCTGTGATAGCTAATTTCAAGGAAACCAAAATTCATATGTTAGAATAGAAATAGGAATTTGCTGTTTTCTAACTAAGAAGAATTAGCCCACTGACAGTTGTCACGTGCACGTGACGTTTTAATATTTAGTAATACAGACTTAAAAACATTTTTTTCTGCTCCTTGAACACCTTCCCAAGGGAACAAAGGAAACTACCAGCCTAACCTTTAGAGACGGAGCCAGGAAATTCCTTCTTCGTCCCCCTACAATCGGAAAATTTGAAAATTTACGTTCTCACAGATGTATTTTTGCATTATGGGAGCACTTGTTACCCAAAATTTTAAGGCTTCAGATGACAGAATTTGTTTGTTTGCTTGTGTAGGATCTAGCGTGTTATTTTTTTTTCAGCATTCTTTTCTTTTCGTTTCTTTTGTTAAGTTTCTGTAGTTATCACTTGCTTCGGTTTAATCAATTTCTCATCACCTTTTCATTAGTGTACTTCTGTTGTCGTTTTTTGGTTAGTTTTTAACGCATAATTTAGGTTCACGTTTAAACGTAGTTTCTTAGTGATATTTGCATTTTAGCCTTTGGCAGTCGCGCTGAACGCAGTCAAATCTCAGTCGAATGAAGTTGATCAGCTCTACCTTTGGTAAAAGTCTTTTAGTAGCCGTTACAATGTAAGTATTTAGTCATCGTCGTTTTTGTCAGTTGTATTTTCTATCGTTTAGGCTTGTTTTTATTCGGTTTGTAATTTTCTGTTTTTTTTTTTGTGTTAGTTTCAACCTTACCACCTTACTTCTTACTTCTCACTACGTGTAATAAAGACGGAGTGTTGAATTTATCGCTTTACGAATCGTCGTTCTAAGACAGTTATCCCCTTTGGAGTCTTCAATTTGTTTGTTTGTTTGTTTTTGCAAATTCCCGACAAAACAGGGTGGTGTCCCCCCCTCCCGTTCCTCTTTAATTCGCTTATGACGTAGTAGGTGGTAATAGGTTACAGTGAAGCGGACCGTAACTAAATGCTCCTTGTCACTAACAAACAACGAAAAGAAACAATCACAACACCTCATTAGACTAGCGATAATTCATTGAACTCTTTACTGAACCAGTTATACTGTGTAGGTGGTCGTTGGTTCTGAGCGAAATAGAAACTTTCTGCGACTCGTGAAAATCTTAACCAAAATCAGCCGGTCCACGTCCCAAGGGGTCAATCGTTAAGTGATCTGTTGTAAGGTAAAATATCACAAAATGTAACACGGTGCTTGTAATTGTATTTTTTGTGGTCATTCATGCGTACGAATGGCAGATAAGAAAGCCAGAGAAATTCCCACCTTGATAAACACATCCTAGCGAGCAACATTAGCCGTGGTTACGGCTTTACCTAGGTAAATATAAGGTTTTCCTGTAACCGATTTTATCACAGTAAAATTTACCCAGGTGAATTTTCGCGGTAACGTGACTGAGAACATTAGAAAATGCCTCCAGCAAAACCTTTGTGGATTGAAGGATCGTTCAGTTTCCCCGGTAAACCCTCCAGTGAGAAGCCGCGTTATGGACACTGCACCTGCAGTGCGTGATCAGCTATATTTGCAAGCGGCGTCCGCGTGTAGAAGATTAAAGGCAGCTTCTTGTCGAGCGATGTTGTTAACGGAATACTGAGGCTTACAGCACGTTTTACTTTATGTCTATCGAAATGCAACAGACCAAGGATTTGGCAGCGTATCCGCTGGAGCGGTTTCCTAATCTTCTTTTCCGCTCAATCCTCCAAGTCTGCTTCCGCTAAAGTTACCAGGCCAGGAAATTTACCCCCTTGAATTCCATGTTTACATGTAACCTTACTTACCCAGGTAAATGAAAACCCCAGCTATTATACCAGGGGAAAACTATACTGGAGCTAGAATGGTGTAACCACGTGCTATTGGAAAGATGTATCCTAACACAAAATGTTCGTTACATTGTCGAGCAAAAGACAGCTGAACTCTTGAGTAGCTTTCCACAGAGAGACAGAGAAAATTGACATATCTCTACGCTAAATTTTCGTCTAGACGTGTCTTGCTCAGAGGGTCGCGCTGCAAAAGGCGAAACCATCAATTGTTTAAAGTAAGACACAACCCCGCCTCCTCTCCATGAATATACTCCGCCATGAATATACTCCGCCATAAAATAATGTCATTTTATCACGCAGAGGACATAATAGGCTATCCATTTAAGACAATACATTAAATGACGATTAGTAGATGAACCATACCTCGGTAAAGCGCTCTGAATCCACTGTATTCATTTGAGCCATCCAATGTAAACCTGAAGTGAAGGTTATGAGAAGAACTTTCAATGGGGGCAGGAACAGAACTTCCACTGAATTGGCCAATCAACGGAGAGGACGTCGAGTCGCCATCGTACACATACATGTAATCAGCAGAAGATTCGGTGTTAAAATTAACAAAGACAAGTTCCAACTTTGTATTTGAAGATAAACTCCAACTGCAATCCATCTTACTACTGTAGGATGAACTCACATCGGACTGTAGTAGTCCACTTGAGATGGTTACGAAACGCACAAGTAAATTATTTGAACAAGTAGTTGTCGCTTGCACCATTGGTGCTGTAAATTTAAGAAAATAGGAAGGTGGTTTATTTGTAAATGCAGAATGTAAGGTCATAATGACACTGAATAGGAAAGCTAATGGGATTTCAGTATGCAGAGAAACGTACCTGCACAGTTACTTCTGCCATTCCCCGTATATCCTGGTAAACATCTACAGGTGAAGGAACCAGGAACATTCACACATTGAACTTGAGCATGACACGAATATGATTCCAGCTGACACTCATTCACATCTGTGTAAATATAATGAATTTCAGACATTGTTCGTTAGAAACTGCAATGAGATTGCGTAAATAAAGTGTCAACAAAGCAGGTGGTTTGAAACCACAATTAGAACCAAAATTGCATCTGTGTAGTGCGACGTGTTTAGGAAAGAAGAAACAAGCAAATATGTTTAAATTAGAAATTTATATGTGATTGTCGTTTCGAAAACAGTGCCAGTCTCTTTTGTAGTAGCATTCAGCGAGTTCTACCACGTTAGTACAGATAATTTAAACTTTGACGATTTTGAACGATTGGCAGCACCAAAAAGAACCAACATTTCAGTTTTTATATTTTATTCTACGACAAAGATTATAGCACGTGACTGCGTTCCCTCGAATGGCTAATAGAAACCTCTCCTGTGATTTGGGTTCTCTCTTCGTCATCTTGGCAGCGTAATATCGTGCATCGGAGTATTAAGGGAAAAGAAATAACCGTCATTGTTCACACAAGTGGCGTTCACTGGACATTCGTAGAAGAAGCCCTGGCACTCGTTGTAATCTAAATTAAGAGATTACATTAGTTTGTAATTTAACGGTGAGCTTTTTCAGTTTAACGGACAGGTGTGCAACACAACAGCAGGCTTACATTTTTTGTTAAAAAGGGCTGAAATTTACATGAAAAAATCGGTAATATTACTAATCCACCAAGCCCAGAAATGCTACTGTATTTCCCAGGTGTAATTATTTAAACTTTATCCTGAACACGCTCGTACGTATGTTGCACCGTTTAACAATACGGATTCGTGACAAGAATCATTTTCAGAATCTGTAGACAATTTTGCGATCTTCTGGAGGAAATGAAGGTTACAGCTAATTTCATCTTCTTTTGTATGAGCGAAGATAACGAGATAAGCTAATGTTTATCTCAGGAGCTGTTGTAAACTTCATGGCCGAGCTTTACTCTGTCAGTAAAATTGACAGTAAATTACAGAATTTTAGTCGTAACCTTCTTGCACGTAAACTTGTGGCAGTCTGAGCAATGGACGTTGTTCCATTTGTACGCATGAGCACGAAGAGACCCAAGGGTGTGGACAAAATCTTCATTGCGAAAGTTGTTTGGTTGGTGCTTTGCCCAGTAATGGAAGTCAAAAGGTGTTCCATCGCTCCAAACAAATGTCCCGTCAGAGTTGATATAAGACAGGCCCAAAGCAAGCGGGTTCTCCACCTTGTTGGTTCTCAGCCGTCTGTTTGTTTCCTTTTGGCTGTTTTTCTTTGTGTTTGTTGGCTGTTTGATAGTCTCTTCTTTTGAGAAAATAATTCACAAAAGAATAACTTAAGGAAAGGGGGGATTTTTGGGAAAAAGCAGCAACCATTGCCGTGGCGAAATCTTCCTCCATTTCTCACTTTTTGCTTGTAGCTCTGGTCAATTATCTCTTATCGTTCTCGTCTAGATACCTTTTCTTAGAACTTTGCCTGTTATATTATCTGGTTAACGAAACTTTCTGCTGTCTCCTTAAGTGATGACGTCACAAACCTCACAGCTACCGTGGGTGCCTCACAGCCGGTTTTGGCCAGCACGACCCGTGAATGGGTTAAAGATGTGCAATATGCTGGCAGAAAGCAAAAACGATTTTAACCATAGCAAGTCCTACGTGTGTCCTACGTGTCGACCTCTTTAACACAAAATGTGACTCTTTCATTTGTTCACAATGTTGAATTGTGTTATGAGTGTTCCTTTTTAATTCAATGACAGACAGCAATTCTGTTATATGATTTTTATTTATTTTTTTGGGAGGGGGGCGGGGGAGCTAACTATAACACTCGAAAAGCTTGTAAATCACTCGCCTTCGGCTCGTGACTTACAATCTCTTCTCGTGTTCTTCCAACATCCTGCTTGGTTTACTGAGCCAACAAACCATAGACATGTGTGGTATATTGCTTAATTGACAAACAACCTACAATCACAGGCTCACTGGCCAAAGTTAAAGGAGATCCCACGAAGGCTGGCCTGATAATAGCAAGAAATCGAAAAGGTGGCAAGCGCATCAAGCTTTCGAGATTTCTTTTATAATTTTAAAAATAATTCTGAAGAGTGGATCTCTCCAGCTTGGAAGAACTATTAGACAAGAGCAATGTTTGGTCGTGTCGATGTTCGTGAGAACGGTGCTAATCGCAACTGAATTCTAAACCTAAAAATTCCAAACCGCAATCGAAAGGGAATTGAAACGTAGAGTAAACAAATCAGTTTAATAATCATCGCATGGTCACGTTCTTCTTGAAACATGCGTTATTCAAAATTAGAAGATCACGTAATTGCATTTTTGCAGAAAAACTGGAACTGTTTGGACCACAGGTCAAAAATTAAAATAAACTATAAGCCTTCAATTGGAGAGCAACTTGAACTGAAAGAAACAGGAGTGCTATAATGACTAGGGCTGACAACCTGACATGTGCATAGACAATACATTCAGGAGGGAAAGGAAACGTTTTCCATGTTGGTTTACTTAAATCAAACGCTTGGATTGAGGGTATAAAGGTCAACTGCAGTACTTTTTGTTTGCCTTAACCAAGAGAGTTCCCGTGCGAATTCAATGGGAAATATACTAACCGATGCAAGGTAAGAATTAACTGATAAACTGTAGTCCAACTAAGAAACGAACGGTGGTCAATTATTTGCCGTGGTTTGTGCGGGTGCGTTGGTGTAGTGGTTAGCGCGTTGGACTTCAGATCGGAAGGTTGGTGGTTCGACGTCCATTCCGTGCATCGTGTTGTTTCCTTAAACAAGACACTTTGCTCCACATTGTCTCTCTTCATCAAAGGTGTATAAATGGGTTACCAGCGGCATACTGCTGGGGGTAGCCCTGCGAAGGACTAGCATCCCATCCAGGGGGGAGTAGCAATTCTCTCAGTTGCCTCATGCTACAGAACCGGGATAAGTTCCGACCGCTTGGGCCTCCTTGAGTCCTTGGCTCGTGTGCAACTTTACCTTAACTTACCTTTGAAAAAAAGTGTAGAGTTTCTAGTTTAAAAAAAAAATGGTCTTCACTTCGCCTCAGGGTGAACGATGTTACTTTGGGCTCAACGTAACCTGAACTGAACGAGGTTTCCGCCACATATCTGGTTCTAAGTTCAGAGTATGTGGATGAAATGAAAAAACAGTACTTTGTGATTGTGTTGATCCCTTCTCAGTATTTCACAAAATGATTGATTTCTTGATTTTTTAAATTGTACTTTCCGGTAACTAAAAAGCTCCAAACCCTCTCCTGTCCTTTCCTTCTAACAATGTTTTATACCTTAACTGGTTGACTTCATCATGTAGATTTGATTAAAGTGGCTCCATATGGTTTCTCATCAGTCTTCAGAGTCAAATATACATAATATTTTTGACGATTTTCCCCGGACATTGATTTGCATTTCACTGAGAAAAAGCTACAAAAGCAACTAGCCTAGGCTTTATACTGCTGGAAAAGGTCTAATGTTTTGGGTCTCGCCTATTTCCATGGCAACCACCGATATAGCTGCTTTGCTCACTGTTCAGGTTTAGCCAGTTTCTTTACGTCATTTCTTGGTTTTTATAAGGTAACTTTTCGCTATTTTAGTTGTAAAGCTGTTGTCATCTGACAAGTCTCAGCCGCAAAGCCATGAGAAATTTTTACATAAGTTTTTTAATAGTAAATTTTCCTTTTTGACGATTAATGCAGTAGTGCATGTACAAAATCTGCTCCTACTTAATCATGACTGAGAAACATAAACACCCCACAAATGTTCCAAATTTTTAAAAATGGAACAGAAGGCGCGCAATAAGCGTTGAAAATGACTCAAAACCACCTTTTTTTCGTAACGTCACCAAAATAAAAATTCGGTCTAGTTACAGAGCTGCGCATGCTCGTAATTCCTATGCATGGGTGGGCGTGAACAGCGAACGGGGAAGAGGTAGAAAAGCTTTTATATCATAGATACTGAGATTTCCTCACGTAAAAAAGATTACGTAAAAATGATACGTAAAATGCATTAGCCAATAGGAAACGCGAACGATGAAAACTCACTAGTGAAAAAACGTCGTTC
>Ga0126336_10001345_pt1 | contig 12611 bp, 7 predicted proteins | sample SidCmetagenome_FD_92530 | JGI IMG/M metagenome (GOLD analysis project Ga0126336, IMG submission 92530) | Coral microbial communities from El Islote,Puerto Morelos, Mexico - Siderastrea C C metagenome | ecosystem: Host-associated > Invertebrates > Cnidaria > Coral | place: El Islote,Puerto... | reverse complement strand
AGTGATCTTAGTAACTGTAATGAAGGTTATGAATTCACCCTGTCACGATTTACCTTCGTTTCAAATCATCTTCTGTGGGTTTGCTCGGAGCTGGCCCATCAGGCCCCAGATCTGAACCCGTCGCTGAGGTCTTTGTTGCGTACGAACCCTCCTTTCCTAGGAACAACCGCTGTACAAGCCCCCTTTTGTACCAGGCTTTCGGAAAGTCCAAAATCTCGTTCAGGCGTCGCATGTCGTAGTTAAAGGTTGCTGAGCCAATGTCGCAGATACCTAGAACAGTAGCCTTTATTTAATGAAACGGTTGGGTGTATCAACAGTTACTAACGGCAAACTTTTTGTTGCATTGGGTTAAAAAGACTAAATAGACAGGACTTCAGATTTCAAAGTACACAAAATTCTACACACTCACTCAGCAATGGTGATGAATAACAGTTGCCTCTACCCCTAAAAATGGAGATTTTTAAACAACAATAAATTTCAATTAACTCACCGGAAACCTTGACAACCGTTGAGGACCCAGTCCCCGTCCCGGCCAAAAGATCAGGCGAGGGTGCCCTGGTCTTATCTTCCGTCACGCTACCAGCAGAACCGACCCGTCTGCGTGACAGATTAAACTTCACGAACTCCACGTTCAAACTTAGCGAGTCTTTCTTTCCCGACAGGGGCTGTGGCTGTGATGAGGCAAAACGAAATCGGGGACGGCTGTCCTCAGCACTTTCGTCGTAATCTGAGGGCGAACTGGAGGTGCGACCGACGGTTGTGTGTTGCTTGCCATAAGGATGGAAGATACAAAATGAGAAGCGAGAGAGGCACACAGTGAAGCTGATGCCACCGCTATCAAACGTCACCGTGGAAGGTGTCAAGGTGGTGTCCAGCGGGTCTAATTTCACACGAGAGTGGTCCCGACTGGAAAGACGGTAGGAAGGAGTCTGTGGAAGAGACTTGTTCGGGCTGGAATTGGACGAGAACACCACATCTAAGGCAGGTAGTCGCAGCATACACTCTACCCGCGAGATAGGGAGGCAGCTGAAGCGAATATCTGACGGCTGAACCCGGATCACAACCACCACATCTACTGGGAATGAAGAATACTCCGACATCGAGGACGAGACAACGGAGCCTCCGACCTCCCCCTCAGTGTCGCTATCGTCACCGGAAGTTAACACTGCGCCGTCTGTCACTTCCTCTTCGCCCGGCACGCTGATTGGTTGCAGTGCCTGTTCTATGAAATCCAACAGACGCGGTTTTAACACCATTTCCTGAGGCAAAGCCTGGAACAGCACCCATACATACAATCCTGCTCTCTTGACAATCTTTCTGTTACTGGGGAGCGGTGAAGATTCCATGCCTGCACCCCCTGGATCTGGCGTCTCAGGGTAAATGATCGGTGTTGATTGCTCACTGTCCGTGGATAGCTCAGTACCCCATGGGGTACCCGGTGTGCCCGGGGGGGCTACGCCTTCAGCGTCAATGTTAGAATGATAATGCACCCGCACATCAACAGCTGGTAACAGCAGTTTAGTGTCTTCAGGCTGAGGTTTCTCCTGGGCGCCCTGTTTGTTTCGCTTCTGTCCCAAGTTAGTTTGAAACACGGGGGTTGATAATTTACCGCGTGTGGGGTCGAAAAGCTGGAAACGTTTGCCAGACATTCTGAATAAACACGAAATAGAAATTATCAATACGAATGCATGAATAAACAAATATATCACTGAGAAAATTAATTCTGAAAATTGACTCACAATTAACTAGTACATCTATGTACAAACATAACTTCCACCAACATTCTACCAAAATTATAAATAGATAGTGCTATCATAAAATAAAATATTATGGTTGCTTGGAGAAGGGAAATTAATCTTCTTCTACTCAAATAAGTAGAATGTATGAAGAAAATTTTCACATCTCCGCTGCGCAGAAATAAATTATTCTCTATTCATTGCCACTAACTTGGAGTCTGTAGTTTCATCTTTTTCGCCGTCGTCCGCAGGATAGAACACACATTTTCCACTGTCAATATCCACAGTCACGTCCAACTCAAAGTCAAGATTTTGCTGCTGTTGTTGTTGTTGTTGCTGGATTTGGGCGGACTTCTGTGATGCCACGCTCTCACTATCCGACTCACTAGGGGACCTGAAAGTCACTCTTGGTCCTGCCCCACCTTCCCCCTCTTGGTGCGGGGTGCTAAGCAAAGACAATGGGTCATCGTTCGTTGGTTTACTTGGTTTGCCAACGTTTAAAATGTCAGGAAGAGACGGTGAGCGGTTTCCAAAGATGGCACTCTCCGACTCGTCCTCGCATGTTATTAACGGTGCGTTGCCCGAGAAAAAACTGTTGCCCGATTTACGTGGCGTGGGTGGCATCTCGACCATTTCGCTCTCCATTTCCTCAAGATCGCTGCTTGCTTGGGGTCTGAGTCTTGACCGCGTCCTAGATCCTCGTACTTTCTCTGACTTTGCCCTTCTATTGAGTAGCTTAGACCTGTAAATAAAGGAAGGTCAGTTAACATCAGGGAAGCTTGCACCATCAGACCTATGAGCTCGGGAGTCGGTTACTTTGCCCCTATTCACACTCCAACTGCCAGTCCGACCAGCTCAGCAACATGACTACCAAACTAATCATAGACACAAAAACCTGATATTTCAAAAGACTGTACCTGTCCGTCTCTGATATTTTTGGCATTGGTGGACGTCCAGATCGTGAGTGGCGACGGAGTTTCTTCCGCACGTCTTTGCGGAATTCGTTGAAGACAGCGCTCTCGAGTTCTTGGAGTCGTCTTGTTTCCTGCTCCACGACATAAGACTCCACATCCGTTTTTCTCCTAAAAGAGAGAAATTACAAGGAGAAGTTTTGTTAAACATTTGTTAAAAGATTCTGTGTATGCAACCAAGTGTGACTACGAGGATTGTCAAATTGAAAAAAAAAAATTTGTATTTAACAACTGCTGCTCAGTAAGGTCATATACTTAAATATTTCATACGCAGTCTCAAACGTTCGAACCGCCTTATGAATAAATGGGTTAGATTCTAAAGAAACTGTGGTGCTGCGCCGGAGGGGAAGTAAAACACAAAAATTGAATTTATCAACTGAGTTGATAAGGTAAATTGGCCACCGTAAAGAGATTCAAAAGCGGACACTTCGAGCGTTAGCCCTTAATTAGAACGAAAGATTAACATTGTACATCACAATAAAAAGGAATTACAGGGAATTACTACTCAGTAGCTTTCATTTAGATGGTCACAATTAGATTTCATCCTCAAAGGTTTAATCCAGCTTGCAAAGCAAAATAAAGAGAACCACAAAAACTTACACCTCAGTAGCTTTCATACGAATGGACACAGTCGAAAACCACATAAAGTTGTTAGACCTGACAACATTACACGTCTCCAGGTTTAACTATGGGAAAAAAAGGGTTAATAATAGCAAGCTAGGGAAAACTAAATCTAGTTCGACTCACCTGAGCTCATTGACCTTGCGCGCCTGTTCCCACATGTTCTTTTCGATATTTTTGGATTTTTTCTTTTCCACCGCCCTTCCCATATTATCCACCTCGTCTCTGCCTGTCTCTGCAGCCTCAAAGGAAGGATCTCTGTCTGGCAGCTCCGTCACAGAGTCAATATTAGCCACGTCAGGCTCACCCGCCAATGCGGTCAGCGTCTGGCCCAAAGATGATAGATGCTTACCAATGTTGGTGTCGCAGTGGAGCTCAATACCACGCATGCGCCACTGGAATGACATCACCCATTTGCCTGCTTTGATCATGTCTGGTGTGAACAATAGAACGGAAATACAATTATTTTGCTCGTGATAAGTTGGTGTGTTTAAGTTGCAATAGCAAACGGCGATACATGACGGTGACTGATAAATGAACTACGTGAACTTGTCTACAGTAATTTTCTGGAGTAAAACTTTTGGTCAGTCAAGACCACCCCGTTTTGTGGGTTATGTTAACTCTTAAATTAACTCCAAAGTAACTTCAGACTTCAAATGAAGTTACTCCTACTCTTTTTGAAGTTAACGTACTCTACAAGCACTTTGAAAAATAACATGAGTAAAGTAAACCCATCGCCACAAGTCAAATTAACTCCACTTGAGTTATTTCAACACTTTGAAAATTAGTCTGTTTAAAGCACATTGTTGGTTCGTCCGCTTAATGGCAATCCGAAGACATTTAGTTAAAAAAATACTAGTAATTGAGTTACAAAAGGGAAAATCGGCTCTCTCTGATTTATTGGAAACATTTAAATTCAGTGTGTCTCATAAGTGGACTTGAGCTTTAAAAAGCGCTTTGAGATTTTTTTCTTGACAAACTGAAGGTAACTTATTTCATTCAAACGAGTGACGTGTTATTATAAGTACTATACTCTATTTTACATTTGGCACAGGTTACCCAATACCGTCCTAACCTGGTGTCACAGGATACCTCTGTGTTCTGGAGCATAGCTCGTAAGTTCCTTCAGGAACAACACCTGCAAGAAAGCACAACGAATCAGATCGACAACGAATACAATCGTTAGCAAAAAAACTGTAATGTGTGAAATGTTTCCTTACATCTGCTGCATCTTGTCATTGGCCCGCTTTCAAAGTTTGGTTCCCAGTCATCCGTGTCGGTGTCAAATTTGTCAGCGAACCACAGAGAGAAGCTACTGAATTTCCCTTTACTGACAAACGAGATGCTGGAACAACACGTCAGGAGCATCTGTTCTATTCGTAACACCATTGCCGGGCCGGGCTCTTGTTCTGAATAGAAAAAAAGGGAATTACTAGTTAATCTACAAACTAAAAGTTTTCAGATATATCGAAAATCATATGTAACGAGAATCCCATACTAAGCTTTGCCCCTAAACAAATTGGAAGCCGTCTATTCTGTTTTTAGTCAACCGATAGTTCCGATTGTCACCTTGAATGCTTTGTCCGATGAATCATATAATTTTTAAAAACTCGTTCCCAGTCCTCTACTCTATTCTAAAGTGGCCAATGGATCAGTTAGACGCAAAGCAACGACAGGAAACTTACAGTGTTCTAATTCAACTTACCAGCATATCTCATCTGAAAGCTTTGACCGACACCCTGCAAAAATGGCAAATCGAAAGGTACATTTAAATGGCCCAGCGACTAAATAACGTGATCAAAGATTACAGTAGAATACAAAACAACTAATACATTAGCTTAGTAGCCATGTCCTGCCACGAAGGTCACCAAATTTTTGTAAAAAGTGAAAACACAACAGCAACGTCATTCAAGTAAACTGGACCTCGATCTTCAGTTGATAATGAAAGGCGTTTCACTTTATTTTGAATGACGTGTGTGGCGTTTCAATACTATTTGTTAAAAAAGTACGGACACGTTTCTAGAACTTGAAAGGGATAGTTCACTTGTTTTATATAAATAATCTAAAAAACAAGTTGGAATCGAAGGATACCCAAAAAAAATGTTTCAGTTCTCTTTAAAATGTAATACTCTACCGTGTAGAAATGTAGTACATTTCTCAAACTGAAACTAAACTAAGGGCCTCCACAGACTAGACATTTAGTTGTCGAAAACGAAAAAACGCTGTTTGTGAGATTAGTTGTGGACAACTAAACGCTAATTTTTTATTGTCGACAACTAGACAGTTTCCCTTTTCGAAAAGGGAAACTGCTTAGTTGTCGACAACTACGTTTTTGACCGTTTTACCCGCGTGTGGGAATGATTGGTTTAGTTGTCGACAACTATCGTAACTGCGTGGTCACGTACTGAGTTATGAGCATGCGTAGTGAACGTTAGTTCCTAAGCTCTCGCTGGCCTGACTTAGCTGTCGACAACTAACACTCCAGTGTGTGAAATGCTTGCATCGGACAGAATTAGTTGTCGATAACATTTAGTTTAGGCCTAACTGTTTGACTGCGGATGGTTACCATGGAAACTGGACCAATTGTTTTCAAGTTCTTTCTCTGTGTCCTGCAAAAACGTCAGAAACTGATTATGGCTTGTTTAATCTCGTACCCAGATCTCTTGTGGACAAGAGAGCACAAGAGATCTGGGTACGAGATTATGGCTTGTTCACCCTTCGGAAAAATCACTGGATATCCTTCTCTTAACGTTTTAGGAGGATTTTGAACACAACAAAAATATAAGGTTCCCAGCTTAAATGTAAGCACTGATTTGACCCAAAACGTTCAAGTTTCCCCGAGCCGTAACCACCAATAATTTCATTTGTGGTGGAGACAAATAAATTTTGTCAGATTAGTTGGGACGGGCCTTTCTTACCTGGTTGCCGTTGTAGAGTGGAATACAAACTCCCAGCTGATCGACTGTTAGCTGCAGGAAGAGAGATCCTGACAGCTGAGAAGCTGGTGCTCGTTGAGGGAGTTTGTCCAGTACAGCTTGAGTGGCATGGTGAACCTAAAGGATGCGAATGGAACATTTGTTTTACAGTTTTAATGTAAAGATTTGGGCCATTCAAAAGAGAGAAAACAAGTCATTACAAAATACGCCGTGAATGAGACGCAGAAAAAACCACTTGTACGAACGTGGTTTTCGTAAGACACGACGTGCCCGTATAAATGACGAGGCCTTAATTGAGGAACAGCCCGAAGGCCTGTTCTCATTTACGTCGCAACTTAGCTGTAGCAAAATAACTGTCGCATCTCAGCCGTCAAATCTTAGCTATCGCATCTTCGCTGTTGCACCTTTAATACCTGTTGCATCTTTGCTGTCGCATGCAAGCTGTCGCGTCTTAGCTGTCGCGTTTTAGCTGTCGCACCTAAGCCAAGACAAGACTTGGGAAAGATGATAACGGGAATTTATACGAGCACTTTGCGTCTGAGACAACACACGACTTTTCAGTTTCTCTCGTATTGGTTGCTCCATTGTCTTCAAAGCGCTACTCGCCTCATTGGTTATTTTAATTTCACCTCATACTGTCCGCGTGGAGTTGAACTCCAACGTGTGCATTTGAGCACAGAAAAGTAAACCTACGTTAAATTTCTTCCTGTCTGTTCTGACCTCTTTAGCTTTGCTACACTCAGTCACTCGCAAAATGCAATTCCATTCACTCACACACTGGCTAAACAATTATATACCTTACTTAGTTCTCTCTAACTCAAACTAACTCACCGAGCGATTAAGTCTTCTACCAACTAGCCGACTAACTGTCCAGTGTCTTGACTGTGAAGGAATGTACACAGGAATGAGCGAGGTTATCACGTAAAACCCAACGCATATATTGCTCAATGTACAAATGTGCACTATATGTGCAATAATTTCCAATGACACATGTAAAAATGCAACAGAGCAGTTGTTTCAGCATATTACTGAAAAATTTGTTCTTGTGTACTCCTGTACAAAGCAGAGAATATTTCCGAAATGTCCACGCTTAGCATGCGTTCACCGAGTTCTGAGGTGCATCCACAAGCTTAGGAAAACGAAAACGCTTGCTCCGCAGGCTAAGGCCGAAAAAAACCCGACTAATCCTTTTTCTTTGTTTACTTTTCGTTAACAAATGGAAATGAGCACATAAAGCTCGTTAAAATAAAACACAATAAGCGTTTAAGTCCTTATATAAGCCACAATTCGCAATCAACTGTACTTTTCTTTTTTCTTTCCTTGGACGCTTTGCATCAGTTTCTTACGATATAAAATGAGAAATGTTTATTTCTGTAGTAAATGCAGCAGTTATGTTGGAAAAAGCGATTCACTAAACTTGCGGAAATTTATTTTCTGAATACAAGAAGAAACTTTTTTTATGAAGATAAGGAGAAACTAGTTTAATGAGCATGCAAGCAGGAAACAAAACCAATACACTCGCACTGGTTTAATCAGGCATAAAAAAAGACCACATTTATTACCGAAAACAGAAAAATGTGTCGATCCAGCAACAATTATGTCGTTACGTTTAACGGATAGATGGTCGTAGTTCTATCAAAATCCATCAAGCTTTTTCTGTCATAATGAAAATGCCAAAATAAAAATAAAAGACTAATAGACCTGCATCTTTCAATTACAGGTGTTTTTTCCACCCTCAAAAACAATTGAGCGAGATTACAGATAGCACGGCAGAGCAAAAGTTTAAGGGAACATTACAAAAGCTAAGAGTAGTTTACACCGAAAATTAAAAGGAAAGAGCCAGAAATGGAAATTCGAAACAGTTTTTTAACCAACCAGCGACACATTTTCAAACGTTAAAATCCTTTGAGTTCAATTGAAAACAACTTAAATATCTCGTCACAGTTTTCTGTTTTTCACGACTCTATTGTTAAACAGTGCAACTGCTACACATAGTTTTTCGAGAAATGTTTTTAAGTTGAATGCAAACAAATGGTTGAGCAGGGAGATTTCTTTTCTCAATAAAATGAAAATACAACTCACGTACCAAGCTCAATGGCTAATGAATTTTTTAAAATTCGTTTTAATAATTAACCATCAATTTTGCTTACATTTTCAGCTTACTCTTTGCTAATGCCGTTTTTAATAGTTTACTTATTGGGAAAAGCTGTCTAGCTAACTACATCAGCTAACTTTAATACTTAATTAGTATAAACTTCAAATCACAAAATTGTTTAAGGGTTGAGGCCAGAAACGTTAAGATGCACAACAGAACTGACATAAAATCTGTTGTGTAAACACGTTTCGTGTAAAACAAACGTATTTGGACCTAAAACGTTTCGAATGGCAAAGAGCGGAAGCAGACCACAGCTTCAAGTAACTAATGAGATAAAACGATTAATCTCCCGGTAAAATCTGGTTGTCCAGTACACACAAAGCAGAAAAGCAAAAATATATTTAGGCTCTTCCGAGAGAAGACGAACGTAGAGTTCTGTCCGTTAGCAAAATAATTGTTGTGCACAATTAAGATTTCCTTATTCAAATACTTATCGTGTAGTAAAGTAGCAGAGGCGGAAATACTCCGTTGAGTTTAGCATCTGCTCTTTTCTTAAAAAAAAAAACGAAAAGGCCCTTTTAGCCATCCAATAAGAAATGAGCTATTGAAAATGTTTTTTGAGTTAAAAAAGGAACCCTCGCGAATAGAAAATTGTGCTTTGCTAGCAGCTGCCTATCGACTTGAATCTTCCCTTTAAAAGGTTGCACTTTTCGAATTGGTCATCACAAAATGACCAACATTTCTTCACCTTACTTCAAGAGACTTTCCGAGCCAGAAAAAGAATGCCTTTATCTGCACGGTATTGTTTGGCGAAGAGAATACATGACAGAAGACACGTACACACATCTAGTTGGCATAACTAGTATCGAATCCATCACAGTAATTCCTACTATTCTGCTCAACGCATTAGCTATCTTTGCCGTGACTACAAGGCCCCCACTAAGAACCAAGTCGAACATACTTCTTGCTTGTCTCGCGGCAACGGATTTGTTTACAGGTCTTGTTCCAAAACCGTTAGCCCTCGCGGTATCAATCACCAGAATCCTTGGTGTCGGGAAATTCTGTACCTTAGAAAAGGTGTTCGCAATATCCCTTTTCTTCGCTGGTTTCGCTTCGCTCACCCATCTCGTTTTGATCAGCATCGACCGCTACGTTGCCATCAAAGACCCCTTGAGATACCGAGACATTGTCACAAAACGGAGAATAACAGCTGGAGTACTTTTAGCTTGGGCTCTTTCAGCGTCGCTGACAATTCAAGAAATTGCCTTGGCTGCACTGGACAGTGAAACAGATATTTACTTGAGCTATTTGAACGTAACCGACAAAGTACTAGCTATTTTTGTCTCGGTTTGCATCGGTGCAATTATTTACACGTACGGTTATATTTTCTCAGAAACAAGGCGTCAGCAAAAACGCCTCAAACTTGAACAGCTATCTCAAGAAGAAACCAAACGAATCAAGAAAGACAAAAAGGCAGCCAACACCCTTGCAATCATTCTGGCAACTTTAGTATTTACTTACTTGCCTGCATTAATAACTCTTTTATTGACTACTGCATCATATAGCATTATGGAACTGCGCGTAAAGTGCAATTTGTGGAGCGGGGTTTTAACCTTTCTATCGATGGGTTCTGTTTGCAACCCTTTCATTTACTGCTGGCGTAATAAGAAGCTCCGCCGATCGTTTCTTGAGATTTTACACTTGAGACAACCTGAAAACAGACCACCAGTGATAGAAATGCAAGTAATAAACTGATTTCATCGTAATAAAAGTCTATATATGTTCCGCCGACCACTTCTGAGGCATTCTCAAGGACAGTAAAATAACACCAACCCATTTTTTCGAGTTTGCATCATCTGCAAGCCGATGAAATTGTTTCTATCGAAGCAACTAATAAATATGTCATAAAAATAGAATAATGTAGCACGAGAAAAAAAAAATAAACGTAGAACCCAGCTCAATTGTTGATGAATTTGAAATTCGCTTCATCAGTCAGTTATCGATTTCCGTTACAAATTCAGCCTATTCTTTGCTAAAGCGGTATTTGTAATTTGTTGGGAACGGTTGGCTAGCTTTTGAGTTGAATTTATGAGTAATTCACAAGATGGTCAAGAGTTGTAGCCAGAAATGTTAAGGTAACAGTACAAGAAAAGCAATATTTGCTGTGCCAAACTCGTTTCATCTATAACAGACCTATTTGGATCTAAAAAGTTGCAAATGTGAATAGTTAATCTTTGCCGGCGTTAATTTGTCGATGATAATACAAAACATTCGTTTAGAAGGATCAATTCCTTTAAATCCAGCTCGCCCATTAGAGCGCTTTTGAATTCAGGGTTGTAAAACCGAAACCAAAGTAATTATCCCAGCCAATCACAACAAACACTAATTACCCAATGAACCAATCAGAACTAGAAGCAGATACACGTAGCCGGCGCCAAGCGCGGGAAAACGCGTGCGAGCAAGCCGCGATTGGTTTGAGTTTTACTTCTGATAGGTCGAGAAAGTGGCGCGAGATTTTTAACCAATCACACAGCAAACTAAACCAAAACCAAAGCAAAACACGAAGTGCTTTCGACACTCAATTGAAAACTGCTGTATGCCTACATGGGTACGAGTACATGGAATAATTATTAAGTGCGTACACAAATGGATGTGGCCTCTGAGTAACAAACGCTTAGTGAAAATAGTTTGAGTAAATGTGATTGCAAACTAGGTGTTGGCGCAGGCAGTTATAGAAATCACAAAAACAGTCAGTACTAACATGACTCGTGGAGGTCGCCTGAAGACGCTGTATAAAAAAGTAGAAAAGTTTTAAAATAGTCAGGCTTGTGCTCTCGTCATGCGATGTAAATGCGTCACACGGTATGAAAATACTACTGATTCATGCTATGAAATGCGTCACGCGGTATGAAAATACTAGCTATGACTTGCTTGTAAGTGAAATACTTCAAAGAGTGACCCGGTTTTTCAGCATACAAGATATTTATATACTATGGTGAGTTTTGGCGGAAGAAATGAATGAAAAATGGAAACCACGACAATCATACGCGAAAAAATAGGTATAAAATGTGTCGGACGCGGGAATATCATGTTAGTAAAAACTTAAGTTTTGGCGGTGGCGGCAAACAATGGCAGAAAACAAATAAAAAGCAATGGCGGAGGTGGCATAGTACGGCGGAAAAAAACTGAAGCCGTGGAAAAGTGAAGCTATTACGGAGGTAAAAAATAAATGTCAGTACACAAATGAAAGTCGTGACAAAGCAGCATCTAATGGCGACAAAAATGTAGCAGCAGAACTTGAAGAAACATATTATGGTGGGAAACACAGACACTGTTCAGACTGTTGTGTAGAAGGCACATCATGGCACCAACAAATAAAAGCTTGGCATAACGCGGAAAATTATGGCAAGCATACAAAAAATGTGATGGACTAGCAATATTATGGTGGTAAACAATATGAATGGTGTGTCGGACACCGAACACATTATGGCGGGAAAATCCTGTTGCATACGTCACTTGGAACACCGCTGAATGTGTCTCGTTTCTCAAGCCTTCTGATCGACTGTATAATTAAATGGCTGAGAAACGGTTGCCAAAAAAGTTTGTTAAGCTTTGTCTAACTATCACAGAATTTCTACGTGGTAATTAACAAGGCACATATCCACGTGTAAAAAATACGCACCTCCTTATTGAGAGCAAGTCGTTGCTCGTTCCAGTGTTCATACGCGTTCTTGTAATTCAAATAAACTAGAACAGCTGTGGAAAACAATCAGACGAAAAAAATAAAAATCGCGGAACAATCACAGGGCGACATTAACCGTCATTTGCCAAAGAAAACACAGTGACGGGCCACTGAAGTTTTTGAGAGGTGGTCGGTATTGGTCTTGTGACCCAAAGCTATACACTAGTTTGCAAAACATTTCTTTGCTTCATTTCGCTGAGCACAATTTTTCTGCACAAGCTTTTCAGAATTTTTTTTTTGTATTACCAACCCTTCTTCCCCTCCACCCCTTCCAAAGGAATGACAAAACAGTCCGTCCCTTACAGAATTGTTCATTTAAGAGGATTGTGTGACAGACCATGTTGAGCTCCAGGGAAACTGTTCGTTTAGTTTATATTTTTCCAGTTTTACGGGATTTCCTAGGAAAGCTGTGAAAATAGTGGGAATATCGAGAGTGGCGTTGGCAGCTAAGATGTCATTTTCCTGTGCTCACCTTTGTCGAAGGCGACTTGTTGTACGTACAAACACGGT
>Ga0126336_10001344_pt1 | contig 12622 bp, 6 predicted proteins | sample SidCmetagenome_FD_92530 | JGI IMG/M metagenome (GOLD analysis project Ga0126336, IMG submission 92530) | Coral microbial communities from El Islote,Puerto Morelos, Mexico - Siderastrea C C metagenome | ecosystem: Host-associated > Invertebrates > Cnidaria > Coral | place: El Islote,Puerto... | reverse complement strand
GCAGGACAAAGTCTGAGGTGGTTTGCAGCAATTGTCTTGTTCCAAAGAGTAACCCTTTGGTTTTGCTCTGATTTAGTATTAGCTTACTGTCCACCAACCACTGCTCAACAGACAGAGTACTCGTCCAGCCACCCTACAGCTCTACGTCTCACAAAGCAGTGGCGGATCCAGGATTTTTTAACCGGGGGGTGGCTCACCTGACAGAACAATATTGGAACAATCGGAGACAAAGTCGCCTCCGTGATAGTTTTGTTCATTTTCTTAATTTGGGTTTGGCTAGCCACCCAATCCCCTGGATCCGCCCCTGCAAAACAACAACTATGTGAACGTACGAGTTCAACTGGTTTGCGACTCACCAGAAAACAACTTTAAACAGTTGTTTTTCAAAAGATCGAATCTGTAAGAATACATACAAGACCGTTCAACCTACAGGCAACAAAACGAAAACTAACCCGAAGACTATTGCACTTTGCAAGTTACGTGTTGCAAATTTTCGGCCCAATTTGTCCACTCATCGGCAAAGGCTTGTTGTACTTTATGGCCAATATTTACCCCTAAAGTACAAGACAAGGTGGTCTAACTACATACAAGTCAACAATGAAGGTGTTTAAAAGGCAAATATCGTCTTACCCTCTCGTTTCAGTGTCTAAGCAGAAATCGACCGAACCTTGTGGGTAACTTGCTCAGTAAAAAATGCAAAAGGGATTATTAGCATAATTAATAAAGAAAAAAAGAAGACAAGTCCAATTTCGTTATTCAAGCGTTTAGGGTCAGGTGACAAGCTGACATTTAGCGAGTGAAATTAAAAACTCTGTGACTGTTCATCTATCCCTTTAAGGAGCATTCTACATTGACTATTTTTCTCTTCAACGGTCATTTTACGATTACACAAATGAAGCTAAGATCTATGAGACGACTATGAAAAGAATAACTGGACCATTCATCGACCAGAAAAGTTACGTAGACAGGTGTCGCTATGGCATTTTTATTTGTTCTTTCGGAAAGTGGAAATTAGTTGCCATTAGCGTTTAGCAAAGTTTAAACCTCCTTAATTATTCAGATCTACGTTTGACCAGCAGATGGTAAGGTTTTCTTTTTTTTTTCAATTTGTCAATAACCGGCAGATATTTGCTTCGTGATCACTGACTGATTAGCCACAGTGGGATTTTCCGCTGGCAACTAATCTTCTTCTTTTGTTTTAGAACAGTCTTGAAGAGCTTTGCGAGAACTCTTCTATTAAGAAAAAGATAACGCAAATTTCACAACAAGCCGATAAGGAGGGGATAATAATGATGACAGCAAAGCACCGTGTGCAACGTAATCGTCTGTTATATTATATGTCAAACATTTAGCCAAAGGAAATAAAAAATCATTTATCAAAACATGGTGAATTTTTTTCTCATAGTCAACAGTCACATTATGTAAGAAAAAATCAACTCCTACATCTATATTTTTCTGTTGTAAATAATTATTTTAATCTATTCGCAGCTGTATTATAATTCTTTGTCTATACAAACGGAACTCGAAAAAAAAGATAACGTGTTTTTCTGTTTAAAGGAAAAACATGTGCCAACTGTTCTCTTAACCATTTAAAGGCTTAGTGTTCACAAGTAGTGCTGCTAAGAAAAAAACTGGAAATTGGGATACGAAATGTTGGTGAACAACCGAGTAGCTGGGTATCCTGTGGTGCAAATTGCTCCAAAGCATAAAAGTTGTCACAACATTTTGAAATCGACTTCCCGTTCTCTTTATGTAGACCTAATCTGGGTTATATCGAACATCATTTAAATAAATAATTGGGCCTGAAGTTGCCTAATGTCAGTGAAACAAAAAAGGCAAACATGTAGATTATCCAAAACTTGACATACTTGACCTTTTAATCGAGAGTAATAAACCTATTAAACCATCTTTTTAACCAAGCATTTAACTGAAACAGCAGCATGGAGCAACATGAGCTTTCCAATCTCCATTGTTCTTGCAGAACTTGTTATGCAGGACATTAAGGAACGAGCCCTCAAAACCTAAAAACAAACGCTATGACTGTGGACAACACCTTCAGTGCTGTAAAAAAAAAAACCTAACGGACTCCTTTTACATTATGATAACAACGACAGAGTACTCGTCCAGTCACCCTACAGCTCTACGTCCTCTCCAACAATTGTGCGAACTTAGGAGCTCCACTGCATGGTAAAAGCAACTTGTTTTCGTCTGTTACGTTCGCGACGGAAACAAGTACCTAAACAGTTGTTTTTCGAAAGGTTAAATATGAACTAATACATACAAGACCGCTCAACCTATAGCTAACAAAACGACAACTATCCTGAAAACTATTACACGTTGCAAATTTACGTGTTGCAATTTTTGGGCCCGATTTGCCCACTCATCGGCAAAGGCTTGTTGTACTGTGTAGAAAATCTTTACTTCTAAAGTACAAGACAAGGTGGTCTACTGACTACGTAAAAGTCACGTATAAAAGTGTTAAAATATCTTCTTATCTTCCTGTTTCAATGTTTTATCAGAAATTGACTGAACCTTGTCAGAAACTTGCTAAGTGAAAAATACAAGAGGGGAATATTAGCATAATTAATAACAAAAAAGAAAAACGAGACAAGTCCAACTTAGTGGTGTTTATAATTCAAGCATTTAGACTCAGGCGATAATCTGACATTTAGCGAGAGTGAAATTAAAAGCTCTGTGACTGTTCATCTGTTCCTTCAGGAAGCGTTCTATTAGACATTTCTTTTTCTTTTTTTTTTTTTATCTTCAATGGTCATTTTTCGATTGCACAAATGAAGGCAAGATCTATGAGACGACTATGAAAAGAATAACCGGACTATTCATCCACCGGAGAAGTTACGTAGACAGGTGTCGCTATGACATTTTTGTTTGTTCTTTCGGAGAGTGATAATTAGTTGCTATTAGCGTTTAGCAAAGTTTAAACTTTTTTAATTATTCATATCCACGCTTGACTAACAGATTGCAAGGTTTTCTTCTCAATTTGTTAATAAGCGGCAGATATTTGCTTCGTGTTCACTGGCTGATTACACACAACGTGATTTTCTGCTGGCGACTAAGTTTCTGATATTGTTTTAGAAGAGTTTGGTGGAGCTTTGCGAGAGCTCTTCTATTAAGGAAAAGATAACGCAAATTTCACAACAAGCTCATAAGTTGCCGATAAGGAAGGGGTAATGATGATAGCAAAACATCGTGTGCAACGTAATCGTCTTTCATATTATATGTCCAACGTTTAGCCAAAGGTAATAAAAATCATTTATCAAAACATAGTGAATGTTTTTCTCATGGCCAACGGCCAAATTATGTCAGCAAAAATCAACTCCTACATCTGTACTTTTCTCTTGTAAATGTACGAGCGGGGCTGGAAAAAAGAGATAACGTTTCGTTTAACCGTTTAACGCCTTAGTGATCAAAAGGAGTGCTGTTAGAGAAAAATGAAAATTTTGGGATTCGAAACGTGGATGAACATCGAGCAGCTGGGGATCCTGTGGTGCAAATTGCTTCAAAGGGTAAAAGTTGTCACAGCATTTTGAAATCGACTTCCCGTTCTCTTTATGCAGACATAAACTGGGCCACTGAATATTATTTAAATAAATATTTAGGCTTTAAGTTACCTAATGTCAGGGAGAGAAAAAAGGCAAACATGCAGATCATGCAAAACGTGACATACTAGACCTTTCAATCGAAAGTAATCAACCTATTCACTGATCTGTTTAACCAAGCATACAAATGAAACGGCACCAAGATGAGCTTTCCAATCTCCGTTGTTCCTGCGTTGTTAAAATATTATGTGGAACATTGAAGAAAGAGCCTTCAAAACCACAAACAAAGGCTATGAATGTGGACAACAAATTCACTGCTGTCCAGAAAAAGTAATCGACTCCTTTCACATTATGATAACAGACAAACCCGTTGCAGACAGTTCACTATGGAAATCCACAGAAATGCGAACGACACATAACGAAAGAGTACCTGTCCAGTCACCCTACAGCTCCACGTCTCAAAAAGCAACAAATGTGCGAAGTAATAGGAGTTCCACTGGTTAAAACAACTTGTTTTCGTCAGTTAAGTTCACGACGAAAACAAGTACCTAAACAATTGTTTTTCGAAATATTAAATCTGAAGTAATACATACAAGACCGTTCAACCTATAGCTAACAAAACGAAAACTATCCCGAAGACTATTGCATGTTGCAATTTACGTGCTGCAATTTTTCGGCCCGATTTGTCCACTCTCTCGGCAAAGGCTTGTTGTACCGTGTGGCCAATGTTTACATCTAAAGTACAAGACAAGGTGATCTACTAATTACGTATAAGTGAAGTTTTTACGTGTTAAAATATCTTCTTACCTTCTTGTTTCGGTGTTGAAGTAGAAGTGGACTGAACCTTGTCAGAAACTTGCTAATTGAAAAAAAGGAAGAGGGGGGGGGGGAATATTAGCATCATATAATTCATAGAAAAAAAAAAAAAAAAAGAAAAAAAAAACAAAAAAAAAAAAAGTGGTCTAACTACGTATAAGTCAAGAAAAAGTTTTTAAAAGGGAAATATCTTTTTACCTTCTCGTTTCAGTGTTTTAGCAGAAATCGACTGAGCCTTGTCAGAAACTTGCTAATTGCAAACTGCAAGAGGAAAATATTAGCATAATTAAGAACAAAAAAGAAAACAAGACAAGTCCAATTTAGTGGTGTTTATATTCAAGCATTTAGACTCAGGCTACAATCTGAGAGTTAGTGAGAGTGAAATTCAAAACTCTGTGACTGTTCATCTGTTCCTTCACGGAGCGTTCTATAAGACATTTATTTATTTATTTATTTATTTATTTATTTTTCTCTTCAGTGGTCATTTTTCGATTCCAGAAATGAAGACAAGATCTATGAATCAACTATGAAAAGAATAACAGGACCATTCATCCACCGGAAAAGTTACGTAGACAGGTGTCGCAATCACATTTTTATAAATTTTTTCTTTCGGAAAGTGAAAATTAGTTGCCATTAGCGTTTAGCAAAGTTTAAAATTCTTACTATTCAGTTCTACGCTTGACCAGCAGATGGCAATGTTTTCTTCTCAATTTGCCAAGAAGCAGCAGAGATTTGCTTCGTGTTCATTGACTGATTACCCACAATGTGACTTCCCGCTGGCAACTAAACTTCTTTTGTTTTAAAAGCTGTGTATGTTTGGTGGAGCTTTGCGAGAGCTCTTCTAATAAGGAAAAGAAGATGCAAATTTCACAACAAGCCCAAAGTTCCCGCTAAGGAAGGGGTAGCAATGATGATATCAAAGCACCGTGTGCAACGTAGTCGTCTTTCATATTATATGTCAAACATTTTACCAAAGGTAATAAAAATCATTTATCAAAACATAGTGAATGTTCTTCTTATAGCCAACGGTCAAATTATGTCAGAAAGAATCAACTCCGACATCTATATTTTTCTGTTGTAAATCATTATATCAATCTATTCGCAGCTGTATTATAATTCTTTGTCTGTGCGGACGGGGCTCGAAAAAAGAGATAACATGTTTTTTTTCCTTTTCAAGGGAAAAAATGTGCCAAGGTTTCTCTTAACCATTAAACGCCTTAGTGATCAAAAGGAGTGCTGTTAAAGAAAACTGGAAATTCTGGGATTCGAAGTGAGCAGCTGGGTATCCTGTGGTGCAAATTACTCTAAAGCGTAAAAGTTGTCACTACATTTTGAAATGGACTTCCCGTTCTTTTTATATAGACCTAAACTGGGATTCTGGATATTATTAAAGGCAAACATGCAGATTATCCAATACTAGACCTTTCAATCGAAAGTAATAAACCTATTCATTGATCTGTTTAATAAAGTATTTAACTAAAACAGCAGTAACATGAGCTTTCCAATCTCCAATGTTCTAGCAGAAATTGTTAAATTGTTATGTAGAGCATTGAGGAACGAGCTCCAAAACCTACAAACAAACGCTATATGACTGTGGACAACACCTTCAGTGCTCTACACAAAAACATAATCGACTCCTTTTGCATTATAATAACAGACAACCCAATGCAGACAGTTCACTAAGGGGATTGATGGAAATGCGAACGACGCATAGCGAAAGAGTACTCGTCCAGTTACCCTACAGCTCTACGTCTCACAAAGCAACAATTGTGCAAACTTAGGAGTCCCACTGGTTTTCGACTCACCAGGCAACAACTTGTTTTCGTCGGTTAGCGGCGAAAACAAGTACCTAAACAATTGTTTTTCAAAAGATCAAATCTGAAGGTAATACATACAAGATCGTTCAAGCTGTAGCTAACAAAACGAAACTATCCCGAAGACTATTGCACGTTGCAATTTACGTGTTGCAACTTTTGGCCCGATTTGTCCACTCATCGGCAAAGGCATAATCAATAACAAAGAAGAATAACAAGACATGTCCATTGTATTGGTGTTTATGAATCAAGTTTAGCGAGAGTGAAATTAAAACTGACTGTTAGGACGATGATTTCTAGTTAAGTGAAGAAACTAAAAACTTAAAATGTTCGAACCATGTGAACTTTTCTCGCGTCGAGCTCGCGATAAACTGAAATGATAAGGAAAACTAGTGGCGATTTCAATGCGACTTCTGTGCGATTTGTCGCTGCGAAGTCACAGTGGTTTCAAAGATATTGGAAACTATATACAACGTAGCCGCGATTATTGGGAAATTGCAACAAATATCCCACTAGTTTACACTTGCGAGTTTCTGAAGAAACCGTGGTGATGCGCTGGCGGGGCAGTAAATCACAAAAAGTTTGGGTTTATCAACGGTGAATTGGTCACCATAGAGAAATTCAAAAGCTGACTTTTCGAGCGTTAACTAACTGTCAGGGAGGATCCTTTTTGCATTCTTCAAAAAGAATAAAAGTTGATAAATTCAAATTTTTGCCCGTTAAAACCGTTTCGTTGAGAGTTTGACTAATGGTCGTCTTGTCGAAACATTTACACTGTTCGTACCTTCTTTTTATTGTTTTTATCGGCGAGGGACTTTTTTTCATGAAATCCATCACTTGTGCGTCGATGGACAAGGGAACCAGAAGTATCCAATCCACTATCGGCCATCATCCTAAATGAAACAGCATCGATGTTTTCCTGCTTTATTATTCCAAAGGTATATCAGTCATGTGACGTCAGGGGACAAACAGAGAGGAAAGATGACGAGAAAAAACAGAGAGGAAAAAAGTACGACAGGCGGGGAGGAAAAAAGCACGACACACAAAAACAAAACAAGCACGACAAACAAGGAGCAAAATAGGACTTACATGGAGAAAAGTAGTACAACAATAAGGGAAGATAAGGTTTAGGCTCTTGGGGAGGAGTGAAAAATGTACGCGTTTTTTGGTTTGTTTGTTTCCTATTGAAGAGGTACAAAATCTTGCAGTAAGTTGCTGTTAGCGATTCGTTGAGACGCATTGAGACGTGTTTGTTTTCTTTCTATCTTCCTTCCGTTCTTTCTCGTTTTGTTAAAGATAAATTTTACCGCTGTTTTTGTTTTCAGTCTTCAATAGTTTCTTCCTCTTCCTTCTGCGAGAATGCGATTTTCACGATCTTTTCGAGGCACGCATGTGTTTGCGTTAATCAGTTTCCAACATGTTACAAGGAATTCTTGCCATGGCTGAGAAAAACAGAACAAAAAGGCAGGAACCAGAGACACATCTAAATTTATTGTAATCAGTTTAGAATGTTTTTACATTTTTAAGAGGTGAATATGCAACGACCCTGGTTTAACTATTTCACTGTGACATTACTCATATAAAACAGTTTAAAGGAAGATCATTTGATAAATAACACTGAAAACTCTACCTAAGTTACTTCATAAAAAAAAAACAAACATGCACTTTACGTGATATTAAGATTCCTAAACATCCTCATTTTGTTTTTACCCTAAAAAATAAAACCTTTAGACAAGAAATTCAGTTTTCTAAATGTATGCATACTGTTTCTCTTGTCATAACTGTTTTTTAACACTGTCCTAAATCATTAATGTTTTCTCATTACATATAACATCATTTGCTAAACAAAATATATTATGAAAGATCTTAGGAGTTGACTAGGAAGCAATAACAGCGGAAATAAAACGATCAATTCACACAACTAACTTAATTAGAATTGTTAAAGTACTCAACGGTAAGCCAGTCAATGTAAGATGTATTCGTTTTACTTTAAATTCTATTTCAAATTTTCGGTTTCATATCAGATGTAAGACATGCACTGGGAAAACTGTAATATCCTGATCTCCCACTTGACCAGACGTATAACAATCGAAATTTTTCTCTTATTACATGTCGATGAAGTCCTCATTTTGCGAATTTACGCAAGTCAACATTTGCGAAATTAAACTAACCAAGGCTGGCGACAAATTGAAAATTCGCAGATTTTAACAGCCAACTGAAAAAGAATCGCAACAAAGTTGTCTTAGTTTTGCAGTTTATCATACAATTCAACTAATACCATGTTTTTCAAGATTAAATCTTTCCTTGGAGTTAAAACTTTGATGTCGAACTTCTAAATCACGAGTTAAAAAACTCCACGTTTCTCTAGTCGATAAGGTTCTCGTTGATAAATAGAAGAACAATTTCCCATCCAAATTTTTAACCCTGTGAAAAACAAACGACTTTTGGCGGCGCCACTACGGTGGCATTCACTCTAGTGTTCGCGTTCTTATACCGGTACGAGATGAAACTTTATACCCCGTTTATGCAAGTCGTTCTCTTAGCAATACGAGTTTCATCTTGAAACTAGACGATTAAAAGTGAAAGAATACGAAATAAAAATAAACCAATAAACCGCGTTTACACGATATTAATTTCCTATCAGAATGAGAACTCTCGGCCCATGCACTGGTCACTCGTCTTTGTAAGTGAATACAGAGAGATTCATACTGGCATTATGTAACACCCCGTCACTTAGACTTGCTCCAAGTCGTTCAAAAAATTTTCCCCCCAACAAGAATCGTTAAGCGTGAATGGCTGCGAAATGAAACGTTCTGCAGAACCAGCCGCCATATTGGTTTTACAGCCCACGAATGTCCTCGAGGTTATAAGCCAGCGGACAGAGTATTGACCGACTTTGCCTACATTCACTCTGTGTCCTCTATGAAAACCTTGAAATAACTGCAGAGTGCCCTGCCACTTTGTAGCTATAGTTAAGTAACAAACGGGAAAAACTTTTCTTGTCTGTCTATCATTCACGTATGCAGCCTTTTCAGAGGTATAGCTTCAAGGTGACGGGGTATTTTGTAGTTGTAACTTTAACAAGTGATTCTTAAAAACTAAAAGCCAGTCATGATCATTAAGTTGAAATAAAGAAAATCACAATGGTCATTTTCAATTCTCTCCTTAGTGTTTAAAAGTCTGATACTTTCTTAGACACTCTATCAATAAAATGCCACCTACATTGAGCCTGTAGCCTGTAGCCTGCCCGTCCACCATCCTGAGGGGTCTGGGAATGAAAGAGACAGATAATACACTCAGGAGCAAACAAGGACTTCACAAAGGTAGTCCACCAATGTAACGTTCAAATTGGAGCATTCCACGTTTTTGTTGTGGTAGTTTTAGTTATTTCAAGATTCACACTTTTTCTTTGATTATTTAAAATCCTTAAGTTAACTTACAAACCTCATTAATATCTATCTGTCATAAAGTCCGGGGAGGGCTTCATAAAGTAGCAGGGAAGGGCGGGGCTAATGAATTGAATGAGGGATTTTACTCTTAAAAGGAGGGAATTATTTGCAGAAATACCTCCTTTCAGGGATTTATCTGTATAAATCCCTCATTTGAGGGGTTTATTCGGACATCCCTTCTTAGACCAACTGAATTACACTTGTAATTTCATCAATACTAACAAGACCACTCAAATTTTGGAAAAAATGCGGTTAAAATTGGAACACTACCACAAACAAATTGCTACGATTTGGCTGATTAAAATAATTCCAAAGGTGGACGTCACCGCACGTGAAACCAAGCGTGATCGCTACCAATATTTCAAAAGGCACGGCCTTTCTTAGACTCTGAAGAAGAAAGGCCGTGCCTTTTGAAATATTGGTTAAAATATACACTCAGTTTCCCTACCGTTGGATTAGCATTGCTATTTTTCTAATCGTATTTAGTTTCCCTATAGGCTGGTTTCCAAATGATTGCTGTGATCGCTGACGGTATGGCAAAAAGTTATTCAGTAGAACTTCGGTTATATCGAAAAAGTGATTTTTTGAATTACAAAAAAATCCACTGAATAACTTTCCTTCAAACGCTTCCATTTGAATTGGCACAGACAAAAAATCAGAATGGGTCACCGAGCAAAATTTCGAGATAAAAACAAATGTTTCGTGCACGTTCCATTTCCGGTTTGCGCGATTTTACGCGGCATTTTAACTTCCGGTATTTTGCGCGCGCGACTCATAATAGAAATTTGGAATCACTCAGCTGACGCGTGTATTCTAGCTATGTCGTGTGTAGGCTACGCGTGCGCGCTGCTAAAAAGCCTTTTTCCGCCCTGCTTTTGAGCCTCCTTAAGACACATGTGCAATATGCCTAAACCACAGTTGCTGGACAACTCCTACACAAGGAATAATGGTTACATAACCTTCGCACTTAGTAAACAATATGTGCTAATTTCACGGTTTGACCATTTATAATGTGCAAACAGGAAGGGAAGATGTAAATCGTTGATATAAAGCAGAGAGAGAACAATAGGATTTGTCTGCTATTGACTCAAGAGACCTTACGATAACACTAATTGGCCAGCGTTTTTCCTCTTAAAAGAACAGGCTTTATATCATTAAATAAGTTAGATAAATACCTCGAACGTCGGCAGTTAATCCATATACAACCCCCAGGCCTACGTCCCTCAAGATTTATATGGCTTAATACTTCCGTTCTCGGTATTTATCTCTTACTTAATGCGTTGTAATATTATTTTTGCACAACAGTTTTGTTTTGTTTTCGTTTTGTTCTCAAAGGTATTAGCTTTTTTAAGCTACTCTGTAAATTCGAGATTAAATAAAGTTTATGCATGAAGTATGTATGAAGGATTTACGACGAATGACCAAATCCCTTCGTGTAAACTACCCATTTTCGCGTCCCCGCGACAAGTCTCTCGTGTACCCACTTCAGGGGCCTTATCCCTGCGACTACTTCCCAGGACCAAGTCTCTTCGTGTGAACTACCCTTTTTCGTATCCCTGCGGCAAGTCCCCTCTTGTTCACACTACGGGGGTATTGTCCCTGCCTCTAGTTCTCAGGACCAAGCCCTTTTTCGTATCCCCGCGACAAGTCATCTCGTGTTCACACTACGGGGGACTTGCCCCTGCGTCTAGTTCTCAGAACCAAACCCGAGACAAGTCCCCTCGTGTAAACACTACAGGGAACCTGTTCCTGTGAATAGTACCCAGAACTAGTCCCTTCATATAAGCCGTGCGTGTTCCGACCTTTAGGGGGGAAAAGCGACTGTTTTACACTGCATATGGGTGTCTGCTTGTAAAAAGGTCATGCAAGTGCTTTCGAGACTTTCTTACCTTCTTTGACAATTTCAATAATCTCATCTGGCTGGAAGCTCAACTCGTCCACGTCCGTTGCGTCGTAAGGATAAATCGTCTTGCACTGGGGGAGGGATGGAGTGGGTTTGGGTTTTAACTTGGGTTTTCCTGGTGCTTGCGGACGCTTTGTAAGCGACTTCTTCTTGGAGTTTATCCTCTGTATGCTAAAAGACAAAACAGAATGGTAAAAAATATTTGTGAAGTTACTGCAGATGTAGCCAATCAATGACCAAAGATATCAACATGACATCGAAGGGTTAACAGTCGATAAATTATGAGTACCACCAACAATCAATTACGGATCGAACACGAAAATTGTGGCCCATTGCTCATTGACGTTACTAATCACTCATTGATACCAATGATAATTTTTTTATTAGTATGTACCTCAAAAAAGAACAGGTTTCTCGAGCGCTCCGATTTGGCAACTCAAACTCCGGATATCATTTACTATTGACCTACGAGCTAAGTAGTCGTCAACTGGGGCGAGTTTTTGCCCATTTATCAGGAGAAAATAACTTTGGGGGGGGGGGGGGGGCTGGCAATTCACTTGTGTAGTAGGAAGGGAAGAGCTTTCAGAAAGTGTCCGCTCACGAAATTAGTCAAAAAGTTCCTCTTGCTTACATGATTGTCAAGTGAGAATGAAATACATGCACTAGAACAAGCAATTTGTCGTGCTTGCTGCTTTCGTGTCGCTTGCCTTCTGTTATTTTTACTAACCTCGTAGTGTGTGAATTATTCGATTCAACCGTTATTTCAATTAAATAAATAAACGCCATAATCTTACACGGAAAAAAATTCCAAGCCCCTAACTGTAATCGAACTCATGATCTTCCAGATACCGGCTCTACCCCTGAGCTACAGGAGATCCGCGATGAGCGAGGTCATACAAGTGGGGTTATAGCGGAACTCCTTTGCGGCCGAAGGCCGCAAGAGTGGAGCCCCATACCCATACTAAAAGGCGTCCTAAGAGGCATGCTGGCAATTTTTTATGGTCATTGGCAAGCGGAATGACTCGCGGGCGCGTCCGTACGTACGTCGCATTTCATGACATTCTTACATGTAGCAATTTTTGC
>Ga0126336_10001343_pt1 | contig 12622 bp, 8 predicted proteins | sample SidCmetagenome_FD_92530 | JGI IMG/M metagenome (GOLD analysis project Ga0126336, IMG submission 92530) | Coral microbial communities from El Islote,Puerto Morelos, Mexico - Siderastrea C C metagenome | ecosystem: Host-associated > Invertebrates > Cnidaria > Coral | place: El Islote,Puerto... | reverse complement strand
ATAATAATAATAATAATAATAATAATAATAATAATAATAGTAATAAAAGAGGGAAAGACACCATTTGCAAGTGACAAAAGCCATTATTTTATGAGACAAACATGAAGGATTCTGCAGTTACTTGAGTCCAGGCCTTCTCAGTTGCTCCTTTCTTGGGCCCCCTTTCTTGAAAAAGCCTCCTAAAATTACAGAAGAGGGCCCACTGGGCCCTCATTGGCCAATTTCTAGAATAAACCCCATACCATACCTGTGCTCTTCGTTAGAATCTTGCATGGCTCAACCCACCTTACGTGCACCTTTGGTAATGAGTTGAGTGAGGGCTCAGAGTAAAGGTTCAAAGTTTATCAGTCGTGGGTGTTTTTTTTTGTACACAGGCAACCCAAGCGAGGTCCAACGAGTGCTGAATGAGCACCCTGTGGAGGAGGCTTCTACCTGCCTCAAGCACGAAAGACTTCTGGGACGCCTTGCTCCCCTAAGAGCATTCGGTGATGCCAAATTTAAATGGAGCAAGAAAAAGCAGGAGAGGGTTCTTCCTGAGCGAGGGCTCAAGCCACTCTCTGAAGCTAAAGAATTTCAAACCCCACCCTACCTCACTGCTGAACCAGAAGTGACTTCTTACCAGCTACAACGTTCAGATAAATTTCTAATCCTTGGCACTGATGGCTTATGGGATATGTTGAGTAATGAGGAGGCTGTTGAACTTGTGAGGGACAATATCAAACGACATAATCCAGGTTACAGTATCACTTACCAGGAGCAGAAGTCAACCAGTGAACAGGAGTTGAAATCTACTTTTGACATGGAAAACTCAGCTTCTCGGCTCATCAAGGAGGCACTTGGTGGCGAAGATCATGTGTCTGTTTGCACAAGTTTAAGCATCCCTTACCCTGATGTGCGCATGTACCGTGATGACATCACAGTCATTGTGGTGCATTTTGATTGGAGTAATGTGGCGATGGAGTAGGCAGCCACAATGGACATGGTGCCCATTTCCCCCATGGCATCAATAACCCAGCAAGAAAGAAATCCTAGACCAGTGAAATAAGTTGCCGGAAGTGAAACATGTTCTTTCTCCGATAGTTTGGATGGACAGAAAGTAAAGGAAGTGCAGTCCAACCTTAATGAGCTTTTACCTTTTACAACAGACTAACTCTCCTAAATGACCACGTCCTTGATACCAAATTCATTTTTGTCAGTCAAATAACAATATTTGAGACCTCTCTTACATGTGGCCACTTCTCTTTTGAGTGGCCCCTTACAAGAGGTTTGACTGTAATTTACACAAATTTAGGACACATTTCATTTTCCATTACCTTGAAGTTGTGGTAGCATAATGGAGGGTTGGGGAATGTGAAATGCTGTAAAGGTGAATGTTGTTTTAAGTCATCCCAACTTTATGAAAACTAGGAAAGAATGTTTCTATTTAAAACAGTGAATGGTTTGAACCCAGGAGTCATATCATAGGTCGGTAAAATTATGATCGTCCGGGTGAGTGTAATCCTGAGTGAGAAGGACTGTTTGTGATGACATTGACAGACGTTTCGACAACCTGAGCGGAATCATCATCAAATACTTATAACATTTACTGATGATTCACAGTTCACTTGACACTGATGATGATTCTACTCAGGTTGTCAATACGTCAGTCAATGTCATCACAAACAGTCCTTCTCAGGATTATACTCACCCAGACGATCATAATTTACCAACCTACGATAGTGTTTCTATTTATCAAATACAAAAACACTGGAAATAATTTTTTTTCCACGGTGAATGGCATCCAACCAAACGATGTGCAGTTAGTTTCTTCAGCTATACCTGTTCATTGAAAAATCACGAATCAACTGTTTCTCTGAAACTCTATTATAGACAAAAATTTCCTCAGAATGAATTATAACCTGGGATTTTGAAATCGATTACACGTAGGCCAGTCTTGTGAAGGTCAAGTAATAATGTATGTACGCTAGTCTTGTATACTCAATTAAGATACATTTTTCTTAAGAAATACTAATTCGTGCGACAGATTTTATCCTTGTATTAGACGAAGACGACTAGATTTAGAGGTGTGGTAGTTAGCTAACCAAGATGACATTGTTATGCTAGTTGATCGACCAAATTTTACCCTCAGGTAATCTTCACAATTTCTTGGAACTGAAATGCATAACATTTGTCTTTTTGATGTTGGGTACATAATCTTATTTGTGTTTATGCATTGTTTTGAATGTGTAAGCAACGTAGACTATAATAAACTGAACACGAATTTATGAATATTATGTGTATTAAATGAGTTTAAGTCTGCTTTTCTAGCTTTTACAATACTCTTCGAATTTATCTTTTTACAATCTTTTACCAAACTTACACAAGCTTATTGTCATTGCCAAGCACGCAGTCAGTATAACAGCAGTCAGTATAACTTGGCATAGCTAACCACAGAAATGTCATGAGTTGTGTGAAATCTTGAAAAATAAAGTCGTAGCCTGTGAACAGGCTCTCTGATCGGGGAAAGAGCGAAGAAAAGGAAAGAGCGAAGAAAATAAAGGGCGAAAACGATCGAAGAGACAGGGAGGGTGTCCTCTTCCCCAGTCTACGCTCAGCTCATCCTCGGAGACCCAGGAGCAGCTAGTTGGAGCGACGGGATTTTCACGGCGAAAGTTTACAACAAGAACAGGAGAGCCCCTGGGCATTTACTCTTACCGAACGAGTTCCAGAAGCGTTTGAAATCAAGCGTTCTGATTGGCCAGAAAAATTTGCTGGGTCTCCGAGGATGCGCTCGGCTCGCTCCGCTCACTGATTTATTTTCGCGCTTTTCCCCTACTGCGGAGCCTGTTCAAAGTCCTGCAATTACAGAATTTGGAGCCATTTTAGTCCAACTTATTTGTAAAGTTTAGTCGCTATTTGTAAAGTTTAGTTTATACACTGAGATGAAAGTTACAGTCTGAAGTAAGTGGCTTTGTATTGTATTAAAAAGGCTTTGACTGTGGGAGGGATTGGAGGGACCCTTGATGTAACAAAAGAAACCTCCGGATAATATATGTTTAAATTAATTCGCCAGACCATAATGGCTGGAAATGGTGGCAAAAACTACAATCTTGTATCCAGAGACTTTTCGGGTCAAAAATGCAAAGGGGGAAAAAGATTTGTGCATGTGCATCACGACACATCTGCTTTACCACAGCTACTTCTAATCTATCTATGTAGTTCAATGTAAAGAAGGTATATAAGGGCAAACAAGGAATACTTTTTCTAAGTCAGTATTTTCCAGATCAAAACTCACTAGACTTAGTTTAAAGTCGATTGTACATTTGACAAGCACAACGTGAAACAAGTTTATTTACAACAACGTGTCATTTATAGACATTGTGATGAAAATCTAGCTATTTTGGGTTGAAAAAGTTGGTATGGATTAAACATAATGCACTTAAAAAGAGTTTTGAGAATCAAAACGAACTAATTACTTGGAACAAGTATAAAGAACTGAAATTTATTGACATTTCTGATGAAAATGCAACTATTTTGTATCATAAATGTTGATATGAATAACATGCATTTACCTGTAAGTGCTTCAGTCTTTGGTGCCTGATTGTGTAAGTGCCTTAATGGCCTCTGTAAGCTCCCTTAATAACATAGGTGTAGGTCCGGCAGAGTGCTTATCACTCAAAATTTAGAGTTGGCGTGTGTTTGTGTGGGTGGCCAAATCCTAAAAACGCTAAAGGAGATGCTACACGGGACGATTTGAAACGAAGATTTTTTGCGCAACTCATCGGCGCTGATCGATTTTTAATGTATGTTACATGGGACTATTTTTAGCGCAATGTGCACGGGAAACCTGTTGGCAACAGACTGGTTACACGGGTCGATTTTTAGCGCAACCGGGGCAGCGAACAGGGTTTTGGGGAGGCGTTGCGTAAAAAATTGAGGGCAGTTATGTTACACGAAACCACTGGCACAAAATTAGTGATTTGGCGTTGTTGAAGTTGGTTCGAAAACTTGCAAGGCAAAAATTGGGCAGAAAATCGTCAACGGACTCATGTTATACGGCATCAACTTTAAGCACAACATTGTTGCGCTAGAAAACGTCGTTGCAAATAGTCCCCTCTAACATCAACTTAACCTACATTTCATCGTACATGTAGAGTTGTAATGGGCACCTTATTTTACCTTACAAAATGTCCACTAAAAAGTCAAACACAAAGGTTATGAGAATTATCAGTATTGATCCAAGGCAATTGAGAAGCCTATAAGTTCGCCCCACCGGTTTAGTGTAAAATAATGCGTTAAGTCTTACAACCTCGTTCCCCTGTTGAAGACAAAGGGCGAACTGGTAAGCCGGGACTTTCATCCGGGCCTCGGTGGTTTCTAGGATCGTTAGTATCGCGTGCACCAGAAAGACACGTGGTTAGCATAAACGAGGTTGCAAATTTTGCTAGGTTCGGTTCCTGAAGCTTTAGTTTTCAGGTTCTTTTTACAATTTGTTCAATGCATATACTAGTACAAAACCTACTACAAAATTAAGAAAAAAAGTATTACACTCAGTTGGTTTGAGAAACAAGCATAGTTTTGGTGCTTTGATCGATCGTTCCCAGAAACACCTCTATAGCCTTGTAGTCTGCGCACTGAAAAGAGATGCTCTCTCACTAAGGATACTGATGCGTCGTTGCTTGAACTCTTGCCCTTTGATATTGTTGAGCATGTCGATTAGGGTCTGATCGTCCTTAGCTTCGAGCTTGCCGTTCTTTTCCACGAACGCAGTCAGCCGATCCATGTTTTTATTCAACGCAGCCAGGGCACGGAGAACGCTCTTTCCCGCAAGCATTACGTCATCTAATTCCATCCGACTGCACTCCGAGAGGGAATCGTCACGATGCTTATAATCCGATGGCCTAAACGGCGGAGAGGATGGGAATCCCGAAGATTTATCCCCGAAAGGACCCATGCCCGTCCCGACACGATTTCGGTTCAGTCCCAGGCTCTCTTTGAATTTGGACAGGATAAATTCTACCATCTCGTACTCGTTTTGCTGCTTGTCGTTCGAAGACTTGACGTCGGCAAAGGAGTCATTTAAGATCGCCATGAACATGTTCAACAGGTAGAAAACGCTGAAGTACATGAATGTGAAGAAGTAGGCGGGTCCCAGCAGGCGGTTTGTTGCCTCGATGTCTCTGTAGTCGAAATCCCCCAGTATGATGCTTGTTTGCGTCTCAAACGTGGTGAGAAAGTTCTTGAAATTTTCGTTATCTCCACTAAACGCCAGAAACGCCAAGATAGCGTACGCTAGAAACACAAGCATAAAATTCACAAGAAATGCCGCAAGTGGCTTTGCGCATGCTGCGATTGTCGATCCCACCAGTGACATGCGCTTATTGAACCGGAAGAGCTTTAGGAAGCGGATCGTCACCAGAAAGACAAGCAGCCCCATAATCAAACTCAGGGACTCGTCCGCTGCCCCGGCGTATTGGAAGCTCACAAAGTCCTTGGGGTTATAACGAAGCTTCAGGAAGTTCTTGTCCACCTGCCACCAACGCGTAATGTAGAGTATACCCATGGCAAACTCACAAATTATCAGCACCACCTATAACAGAGAAAATGCACATGCAAAAATCAGAGTAAGGGCTGAATGCCATTATGCATCACTGTGGCATTTTCTTCGGGTTGGGTTTAAATTTCGGCGAATTTAAGTATTTATCAAGTGCTTTTCGTGTATAGAACAATTTTCGGTTTACTGACGTAAGAAGTTCTTGTGGGATTGGTTTAGTTTTTATTTGTTTGGATGTGTATGTAGCTGACGAATATTGGCCACGCTTTTTTCTGCCCAGATGCAGAAACATTACCCCTCCGGCCACGTTTTATCCAATCATAAGCAAAACCAAAAGCATTTGGGATAATAACTTAAAGCGCCTTTCAAACGCAGAAAAACGCGGGAAAACGCGAGTGACAAAACACAGTTGGTTTTGATTCTACTTCTGATTGGTTGAGAAAGAAGCGTATGGTAAAGCAAAACTAAAGCAAACGCGAATTACTTTCGACACTCAATTGAAAACCGCTCTATCGCAAGTACGCTCTGATTGGTTAAAAGTCGTGTTGTATTAAACAATTAGACAACGAGGCCCAGCTTTCTAAGAGTGAATTGTAATCGGGAGTGACTATTCGGCATTCAACTGATGTATCAAACGAGACGTTTAATTTTTTTATACTTGTAATGAAAATCAGTATTTTTCCACTTTGTAAGTAAACCGAGTGAACGGCCTTCTGAGTGGAATTCATACCAAGTTAGAGCTATACCACCAATGCAAGCTGCCGGAATCCCTAACTGCTAAAGTTTATGAACTGCATGCCTCACCAAAACAAGGGGCTAACCTTTCTTACATGGTATAAGATGGCAGCTAGCGTCTACCTATTGCTTTCTTTCTAGCGGAATACACCTCGAGAATTAACAATGAAACCCGTTTCTCTATGCCTTATACTCGGTTAAAGCACGCTTTTCAGCCAATCAGAGTGCGCGAATTCGAAGTTTCCAGTCTACATATTATAAATCTGCATAAAACATCGAAAATGTTTCACGTTTCCCTTACATACTGAAAATTAAAATCAACATCACCTCCATCCAGTTGAAGAATCCATGAAAGTAGGCCTTCCTCTGCTTGTAAATCTTTTTACCCTCGCGGTACATAAAGTAGAACATGAACAAAACCATAATAATTTGGCACGCCAGCACGAAACTGCTGAAAGGTCCGACATAATTGTACAACCGCGACACGACGAAATGGGAGTAAGGGAAGGCACCGCCAGTTGGCAGAAACTCCACGAATAGAAACGCGATGCCAAATAGGTTGACGTTAGCATTGTATACCGTGAACTCGATGAAGACTGCGCGGGTCTGCGGGTCAACCCAGTTGTGAGAATGAAGATCGGCTATGACCGTCAGTGCCGTGGAGTAATCATATCCTAAATCCGCAGGATATCCGCCCCCGCTATACAGGGTCATTCGCCCCCAGAAAGGGTAGCCCCTGAGTTCTAGCATGTCGTGATACAGCCATCGGGTGGGACAAGAAATGATCGAGCCATCAGGAAGAAGAGCAGAATCTAGCACGTAGTAATTCTTAGCTGTGTCGGTAGGCCGCTTTCGTTTTCTCTGTTGACGACCGGAAGTGGAGGTATATATTGGTTCAATCGCACGACGGAAACGAACGCGGGACTGGTCACCGAATACTCGCAGAGTTTTGTGTTCTTCTCCTTTTAAGAAGGCAAACTGCTCTTCAACGCTTCTCTTTCGGCGAAAGCTGGTTGTTGTAGTTTTGTTCAGATATTTCCACCCTATGTCATAGTCTCCCTTTTCTTCGTACAGTACAGAGTATTCAGCCATGCAGTCGTTGAAGTAAGGCTTCAATTCGTCCGTGATGTCACATGAATCTACGAAAGAAAAATCATTAAGATGTGAAAGAACTGATCTCAAGATTAATTCCGATTGCACGTAAAACAAAAGCAACCCATTGTCGACCTAAAAGTTCTTCGCTTTTGCCCAGGACAAACAGTCCGATGGAACTGACTTCTCATTCGAGAATGGAGGCAAAAGAAAACTGAAAGTGCTTCTCAAAGACAGGCCGTGAGACTTAAGCATAGATCAGTTGTGCTGGGGGTTCCTTTGCTTCCAGCCTTTGGGATCCCTCCGCCTGGTATGTGAGGGTGCCAGAGTGCCTAGCGAAATTTTGTCATTTTTTTGTTTCATATGAAAGCAAAAGCTACCAAACTGAGCCCAGGCTGTGATCACATTCAGTGATTTGGTGAGTGAGAAATGATCAGTAATGGACCTTACGAAACCACTATGGCGACGGCAATGAGAACGTCGCTTAAAAAATGACCAATGGCTTTGCACGTACATTACAAAGCAGTACGTTTCTTTACCGTCCTCCCCCCCAGAAACGTGAAATGACAACGGTAACCTTAAGGGGTGGCGAATCGTCTTTTGAAAATTAGAGTCTAGCAAAATTTTAACTGGATTGTAAAGGTCTCACAGTCTCTTTTTTGTGCGATTCCCCGCGTCTCGGTGTCTCAACCTTACGGCAAACCAGTCTCCGAGTTTTACGTTTTTCGCCCAAGCCGTCTCTGGGTCTCAAACGTTTTGCGAAGCTGTCTCCGAGTCTTGACTTTTTTGAAGGCTATATTATGAATCTCGAAGTTCTGATGTGCTTCGGTAACATCACTCGATATAATAAATGTCAACAACTCAATTTTCGATCTTCGAGAAATAATATTATCCCAAAAAGTCTCGTGATCGCATTCAAAAAACTTTACTTTTTTATGAGGCTCGGATGCAAATTGATTGGCGGAGATGCTAAACAAATGCGAAATGACTCCTCCTAACACAAACAATCGACATCATTTCTTACCTTCCAGTACGCGCGCTTGTCTAAATCTGGAGATTCCCACCAAGTAGTTGTATCTGTCGTCAATAAACCCAGTGTATTTGTCCGACTTGTTATTGTAGAGCTCTGCTGGGTATAAGTTTGGCACCAGTGTTTCTCGAGCCCAGTGGAAAAAGAGGTCCACGTCATCCGCCTTAATTGAAGACAGAAAATAAGAATTATTTTTATTTTTTTGTCAGTGAAACCCCTACATTTCATTATTAGAATTGCTATAACTTCTTTCAACCCCGTCTGAAAAAGTTAACGTAAAATAATATGTTATAAAGGCTATCATCTTTCCATGGGAATTTGCGCATCAAAAGTATTAAACATGACAATTTTTGTTTCTCTCAGAATTGCTTATACTATAACATTTGAAGTTTTCCACTTGTCCGCTGAGCTTTACGCCATTTCATTCGTTTTTTCGTTTTGTTTTTCGTTTTTTGCTCATTCATTTTCTCCTTTGTTCCATTCTTTCGCTCATCATTTGACCCTTCATTCGCTGCAATCTCTGTTCTTTTGCCAGTTAGATAGTTGAGTACGGTCATCCCCATTCGTTCATCTTACTTACGATTTCTTTGCTGTGTTTATCTATTGGCAAATATCTAGTATAAAAACCAACAATTGCTTGAATCACTGAATAGCATATCAGCCACTTGCATTCCGTTCATATACACACACAGGAATGGATTCGGATTCTAAGGATAGGCTGAACTCTGTTGACAGTCTGGACTCGTTTGTGTACGCATGCTGATTTAACACCCCCTTCTGATCTTATACTTTGTCACGTACCCATCGACCCTATTGACTCAAACTTTCATTAACAGTTTTCAGTACACTACAAAAGTCATTTTAGACTAATCTGGACAAGAAGTTTATTTAGGCTTCCTTGGATGCAAATGCGTCTTTGGACTTTTCAGAGAGTTAATAAAAATTGATGACATATTCCCTTTTAGTAAAACTCACACACTATCAGGAGCCCTATCACGGGCTCCCGATCCTGCATATGAGTGGAAACTTTTATACATACGTCAGCGAGATCAACACCCGTCTGGTCCACGTCTACAAATATGTCATGTAGGTTCTTCCTCAAAAGGTACGCTTTGGTATCCCTGTTGCCATAGGCAACCATGAGAAGTAGCAAGACGAAAAGAAAGTAAGTGAAGATTTCTTTCAGGATTTCTGCCATTCGTACTTCCTTTAGTCGTTGTTCACGGGCGGATTTCAGAAAATCTTCGTCTGGTGGCCTGTGTAGTAAAAACAATAGGCTAAGCAAAAATAAACAACTTTTAATTGAATTGTGCTTGGAGTGAAGCTGTGAGGTGTTCTTCTTAAGGGACATAAATCAAAAGTTTGTTGGTTGCAGTTGAGTGTAGTACAGGGCACATGGTGGTCAAACACGGGGCATGCGTCGTTTTCCAAACCTCTCTTGCAGACAAATGCGGATTTAACTCCCTTAAACGAAAACAGAGACCTTTTTTTCGTTTCTTTATTGGATAACTAAGACTAAACGGCAAACCGATCCTTTGGCAAGGAAAAGAAACATGGAAAAAAAACGTTGATCATATTCTACCTGTAGTTTTCCGCATCGTCATCATAATCGAGTAGAATGTCATCCCCAGTCTCTTTACCGTCTGGGCTTTCTTTAACTTCTTTCTTTTCCGATGCATCTTCGTTTGAGTCCATTGGTTTTCTTATAATCATAGCGAAAAACAAAGCCGCCAAGACAACCTTAACAGGCTGTATGATTAGTATCGACTGGAAGAATGACGTGACAAAGGCGATAAGCCACTGGTTTGCTATCTCGGGTCCCCATGACAGGCTGTAGAACACTGTGATGACTGCGCCAGTAACAGACGACAGAAAGCAGAGAACCCAAGCAACATAAACAAACCAATGTGGCAAACCTTTCTTTTTCTTCTTGGTCTTATTGTCTTTCTTATTGCTGGTGTTGTCCTTAACTTCGTTCTCGATAAAATACTCTTGGCTTGAAGCATTTGGAAGAGCCTCTGTAGAAGGGCATCTACTGATGTCCGAAAAATTATCTGCCTTCTGTGGATCCTCGGGGACTGGCTGCTGCTTTATCTTTTTTGGGCGCACGTTTCGAAAGATCTGAACCAACGCAAAGTTGACTGGGAAAACAATAAGGCTTGCTTGGAGGCCGATGATAAATCCTCTGAGGTCAAACTCGAACGATCCAATTGCTATCATCATCGTCTTTTCCTCTCCTCCTAAATTATAAAACATGCAATTTGTGACCATGGTGAGGCATAGCAACGACAAGCAACAGGAGAGTCGTTGAACCCGTGTGAACGGGCTGTTCGCGGGACGCGTCACCACTGAAAACCACAGATGCCCGTCACCCAGTTCCCTTACGGTCTTGCCAACAAACAAATGCTGGAAGTGTGTCAACTCCTTGTCGCTCGCCACCGGAAGTACTCGGTCAACTTTGCCATCATCCTCTTCCACAGCGAGCCAGCGCTCACAGATGAAATACCAGCGTTCCTCCGTAAGTAGTTCATCAACTGACACGCGGCTGAGATACCAAGAAGCGTTGTTTCCTAAAAATTAATTAAAGAATTGTACTTCAGAAAAGATATCCAGGTTACCGTCAGTGGAAGAAGAAGAAGAAGAAGAAGAAGAAGAAGAAGAAGAAGAAGAAGAAGAAGAAGAAGAAGAAGAAGAAGAAGAAGAAGGAGAGGGAGGAGGAGGAGGAGGAGGAGGAGGAGGAGGAGGAGGAGGAGTGCGAGGGAGAAACAAAGAAAATTACAACGTGATTCATAAATGAAATTTGAGGTGAATAATTTATTCAATAGATGGCACGAAATAGTAGGATTAAAACCCGAAGTATCTTGCTTGTCTAGCTTGACATGTGAATGCATTTGCCCCTCTTTTCTCGATCATATCCTAACTTATAAAAGTTCAAGTAAATACAACTATAAACCAACATGTCGCAGGTACAGGAGTTTTTAAAAACAGGGCAAGAATTTCGGTGCCTGCAAACCCAGGAATTCTCTTGGCCAAAATTTCAAAATATTTATATAACTTACTAAGAAACTCGGGTTAAGGGGGGAAACAAGACGCCATACCATAGTTATCATGCCATATCCTGATATGAGTGAGGTTACCGAGGCGCCTGGGAAAGGTAACCACGAAGTTGTTCTCCTGTCCCCTTTGGAACACTTTCCGGTCATGATCCACTAGGGGCATAGGGGGGCTTTCCCACTCATCACCGGATAACACTATATACACACTGCTCGTTGTCCCCGCATTTTGCCTTACTCCGGTGTAGATACTTATCAGGTATGGGAACGAGGCTTCGCCTCTGTTGTGCACCGCCGTTGCTCCAAGCTGCAAGGTGGAAAAAATCAAAGCCTTTTTGCTAAGTAAACGCTTTGTTATATGTTACGAAATAGAGTTAAAAATTCAAAAATTTGTCAAGTTGTAGCCGTGCTCGACTTAGTGAGGTAAAGCCACAAGAGGCCCACACAGCTGCAGCTTAACCCAGTTTCTGTAGCATGAAGCAACTCAGAGTATTGTTGCTCCCCCCCTGGATGGGATGCTAGACCATCGCAGGGCTACCCCCGGCAGTATGTCGCCGATACACAACTGGGTGGAGATAGACAATGTGAGGTGAAGGTTCTTGTCTAAGGAAACAACCTGATGGCAGGGAGCAGACCTCCAGCCGAGCGTCAGAACTGGAGTCCAACGCGCCAACCACTACACCAGCATGCACCCATCCGTAAGATGTACAGTAAATAAGGCTAATATCGTGTTAACATATTGGCTGATGTTGAAGCACCTATGCCAAAGCACTATTTTATCACCGTTCTGCCCCTGCCCTATTCTCAAACCTTCTTTAACTCCCAGCCATTTTTTTAAATTCCCTTGGTGAAGAGTAAGGTATCCTTGCTTCAAATCTATTGATTTTTTCTCTCTAGGACGACATCGTTTTCAGTTGCTAATTCAGGCTCTTAATCATGGGACATTTCGTGTTCGACGACATGACCATAGTGCTTTGTCCTTGAGAAACAAAATAAACGGATATATTGAAGAAATTCTGACAGAACGAAGGAAGGGACAGGAAATAGATCGATACAGGACTTTTTACCTTTTCGAGGTCTTTCTTGTCAAAACGTCGAGCAATGACAACAAGGACTATGTACAGTCCAAACAACAGGCACACCACTAGCAGAACCACGAAGTTCTTGCTGAGGTCAGCT
>Ga0126336_10001342_pt1 | contig 12628 bp, 5 predicted proteins | sample SidCmetagenome_FD_92530 | JGI IMG/M metagenome (GOLD analysis project Ga0126336, IMG submission 92530) | Coral microbial communities from El Islote,Puerto Morelos, Mexico - Siderastrea C C metagenome | ecosystem: Host-associated > Invertebrates > Cnidaria > Coral | place: El Islote,Puerto... | reverse complement strand
TTATAACCATCTTGGTCATATCCAGCACGCCCTCGTTGTACGCAAATTTGCGTGTAGCCACGCGCGTTTATGACGTTGAGGGTGGCGCAATTTTTTCTAAAAATAGCACATTTGTCTTTTTCGTTGGGGCCGCGTGGACCCCGCGCTTACGGTCTCCGTCCCCGATTATGGCTCCTGGTAAAATCACATATTTCGGTCTGAAATAGGGTGAGGGTTCCAAGGAGTGGGTCGCACACCCCCACCCAAATTTTTAGGGAATACCGCCCCGGGTAAAACGGAGGGTTGACAGGGGACTGTACCTGGGAAAAAAGAGGATTAATCAAGTCTACGGAAGGCTCGAAAAGAGATCACGCGCGGGCAGCAAGATTTCCAACGTGGCTGTGAAGCGGGAAAATAGAAAAAATGGCAATTTTGTGCACTAGTGTGCCACAGAAAAGCGCAAAGAAGCAAAAGTAACAAAATCACTAAACGTTTTATTTGTTTATGATAATACTAACACACAACAGGACGCGAGCATTTTCACCAAACTTGGTAACTTTTCCTTAAATTTAGCTGGGAACAATTTGGTTTAGTAAGTCTTTGTACATTAAATTTGACTTTACCATGGCAACCACATTTAACAGGCAGGTTAGTTCAGAATTTAATTTTCCTCTTTTGCAAAGAAAAGTTATAGCTTTCTTGCGGTACCGTTTGCATTCGTAGATCATTTTACTGTTCTTTATTGATTTTGATTACTTTTTGGTGAGTTTTGGTGCTTTTCGGAGGTTTGGTAAAATATCAAGAAACCTAATTCCTACGTCAAATGACGTCATATGACGTAATTCCTACGTCATATAACGTCATTAGCTCACGTTGTGCACCTCGAAGGAAACATTTTTGGACGAACTAGCTGTCCTTTCAGTTTTTATAGTTGTTATAACCTTAACGTTCTTGCCCCCTTTCCCTGGTCCTTCCGGAATCCGTTTTCGGGAACTGCAAAAAAAAAAATACCGCAGAAATGATACTGAGCCCGCAAAATTTTTTTTTTTATCAAACTGTAGTTGTTAGAATTCAACAACACAGCAGTAAAGGCACTCGTTGCCTTGCGTTACCTGTACGATGTTACCTCCGTGGCAAAGGCGATGATACTGGTGTTAAACACCCGCAGTTCAGGCTTCCCTTGAAGCGCAAGCCTTTTGGGTTTAGTTTAAGCCTAAGTTTGTTTTCACCGCTAAATATTTTGATTCGACAAAAAATTGACCAAGAGTGGGTTATACGGCTTTCTTTCCTCCTTATATGACGGAGATCTTAGATGCATGAATAACTGAGCGTATTATGGCCGAACTCTACGACGGGCAGCTTCTATACCGAATTAAATTCACAATCACACATGTACACTCAATCTACTTTCCTATTTTTATCCATAAACGGCTTCAAAAATCTTCCTACAGGAAGTCCAAGCCCTGAAATGCATGCCTTACTTTTCGGTCGGGTCGACATGCCTTCTGCTTGATAAAAATGTCGTTCTGCCCACGAAAAATTATTTTCCACTCTACTTAAAATCGAGTCTTCTTTATGGCTTTCCCATTTCCTTTTGCAACTTTTAAATGACGTATTTACTGGAGGTATAATGTCCAAAAGCCCTATTGAAAAATGTTGTGTGCGATAAGCAGTCAACCATTTTATTAAAAAGCATGCGCTTTTTGATCGGTTACTCGTCGCTGTAGGCTCCCCCGAAAACCTCCAAATATAAGGGCACTACTGTCCCCTTTTCCATAGAAAATCAAGACCTTGAAAGCCATTCTTAGGTAAAACAAACGAATTCTTGGGATATAAAACGGCGTCCTATCGGTCACTAGCGGCCTTGGCGCGTCTTTTATAAATCCGTATCAGCTGCAAGAAGAAGAAAGAAAAAGAGATAATCGCAGTTGCGGTTCAACAACTTCGTCGACCAATCAGGTCCCCAATCAGAGACTTATAACATCTACTGACGGTTCACAATTCCCTTGACTCTGATAATGACTTCTGCTCAGGTTGTCGAAACTTCAGCCAATGTCATCACAGAAAGTCCTTCTCAGGACTACACTCAACCGGACGATTATACTTTACCGACTTATGAACTTGAAAAGTGGTAGAACGTTTGCACCGTTATCACAGAGGTCATGGAATCCCGTTGGAGCCTGTAAGGTGCGATATGCAGTCTTAATGTCCTCAAACACCAATACTAACAATTGCTAACAAGATAGAATCGCTCCGAGGCCAGGAAGTCCAAATAGAAGCCTAGGGGATTGTGTATTTAGAACTTCCTCAATAAATAACTTAAAAGTTAGGGTTTTTGGACCTGTTCCCAAAGTGACCTATACTAGGGCTTTTTTTGACCAAAACTGAATCGAAATTTCGATTCAAAGAAAATGGCAGCTGGTATTACTTTCACGTTCATGAGAGAGGAATGTTGCAAACTGAAATTTCGGCTAATCTCGGCCCATAAATATCCTTGGTTCAAACAAAAATTCTACACAGAAGTGGACTTTTTCTTACGATGTGATTTATTAGGGCAATACAGCATTTTGCTGGCGGGAGAGTAACATCTCCTACAGACAGACTACTTTCTTTGGTTATTACAGTCTGGTAACCGAGGTGAAATATATTGGACGAGAACACGCTCCGAAATAGACATAAAGTTTAATAAATATGTCAACGTACATCATAAATATTCAAAAACTTCAGTGGTTAGCAACACAGCTGAATTGCACAAATTTTATTCGCATGGCAATATTACTGTAGTTCTCCCTTTTGCCTTACATGAAATTCGCTTCAGAAAGGATTGTTGTCTTCTTTGAAAAATGTACCATTAATGTTTCATTAAGTTCCCGATGTTTAGCAATGTTGCGTGTAAAACGTTTTCTTAGAGAATACACGATTTCGGGACACTCTTGTTTATCTTCAGACGTCGATTTACCAAACGACTGACCTTCAGGTAAGTTGATAAGGGGCAATGTTAAAAATACCCGGCCATTCTTTTTATAAGCACATTCGGTACTTAACACCAAGGAAACCTTTCGTTCACTGATTTACACTGAAGATTATACTTACATGTTACAGTGAAAAACACCTTACGCTTAATCAATAGCTATATCTTATTAGCGCCTGACCGGGCTTCTGCATGATTTTAGTTTCAGCGTGATTCTTTTTTCTTCGTCCAGATTCGCAACGCCCTAAATTTGGAAGCTAACGCTTCAACGTCTCGAAAATAACACTCAGTCATCTTGGAAGTTAACACGGCCTAGAAGAAGGGAAACGTGAATTACGCATCTTAGGTTAGATGAACTGATATCTTCTCTTTTGATTGGCGTCCTCCTTTTCGGGTGCATAATCAACTGCAACCCCTTAAAGATTTGGTTTTAGGAGGAAATATAAATTTAAAGTACTGGCCTCGTTCTTTTAGGTTCTTATACTATCAAGTCAAGTTCACACGTAATTGACCGTCATCATATATCTGTTCCCCGACGTAGAAATTTCCGCTCATTTCACATGCACGATGTTGCGTGGTGTTTGTCATGATTTGCACAGATTTTAGAAGGAAGTCAGCACCCACTGTCGAGCTCTAATTTAAAAATGGTAGAATTAATGGGGTTTTCAGTTAAAAGAAAATAACAGTATGATATTTAGTCATATTTTCTTTTCCGGGGCCAAGAAAAAGTGGTGGAAATGAAGAGCGCCGTATTGTATGGCGGAGTTCCACTCTTAGAAATATGTTGTTAACCAAGGATTGATATTTGTCACAGAATTTACAGAGTTTCATAAAGCTATAAAGGAGCAATATTACCCTTTTAAAAAGCCGGTCTAAAATTAATTTTCCCAATAGAGAATTTTCACTAAGAAAAATAGTGAATTTTCACTAGAAAAATTGATATTTTCTCGTCACAATTGTCATTATACGAATGTATATATCTGGGGCTATTAGGCGTTAAGATTTTTTATCCGGCAAAACGATCTGTTGGATACTCCGTCTTTTGAACTGATGAATATAATTTCGGCTCCGAACTCCAAATATTTGCATGACTCGCAAATGCCAATATTTAATTGACTCTTAATAGGACCGGAGTGTTGTTTAGCCGGCAACACTCAAAATTGCCTTCAGATGGAAGGACACAGTTTTATCAAAGTAGAAAACTGCCAAGAGAAAACAATTCTTCTTAAAGGGGCACAGCTCGCTATATCTGCGAATTCAGTTTATGTAGAGTGGAGATACCCATGGAGATATAATGAACCTGAGTTAAGCAATTAAGGGCCCGTTCACATGAAAAGAGGGTGCCCCTACGGGACAGGAGTGCAATACCTACTAGAGTTGAAGACACCGTCGTTCAACATGCAAAGTTCGAACATGGTAGGGGCACCCTCCCTAGCAGGGTCAAGAGATAGCGTCATTTTTTAAAACAATTTTTTAAACAATATTTTTAGAAAGCTAAACTAGTGAGCAGCACTGCGAACCTATTTATTTATTTATTTATTTATTTATTTAGCTTCGCCTAACAAGAAAACAACACATCTACATAACATTATTAGACAGGGAGACCACTACAACCTAGCCAATTACAGTGGATCCCACGTTAAATAAAACATATAACTAATGACTAAAGCTACTAATAGATAAAAAAAAGACGGAAGTTCAAATTGCAGTGTTGCACTTGGGACAGATTGTTCTCCAGGTTCTGATGTCGTCAGCGTCGTACAGATCTAGAGCCCTATTGTAGTATTGGAGTAGTAAGCGTTTAGAAGAAGCTAGAAAAAGGTGATTAAGTTGTACAACTTGTTTATTCTCCTACGCGTTTCGTCCGACTAAAGCGGACTTCATCAGGGAGTTTTGAAAAATTGTTTTAAAAAGTTTCGAAGCCATGCTCGAATTTGGCGCCTTTTACGCGTGGCCAGCGGTAATCTGACAACAGATGGTTTTGGTTTTGGTTTTACATGGGCTTATGTAAACAAAACTTGTCCCTACCATGTAGGGTTTCTCTACCTTCAAATTAGGGAAACACTACCCCTAGGGGCACCCTCACTCGCAGGTAAAACGAACTGCGTAATACAAAGGAGAAGGGAAACTCTACTACGTAGGGTAACCCTACTACTTAGGGGCACCCTCTCTCACGTAAACGGCCCCTAAGGTTGCTATGAATTCGAAATCACAATTGGCAACAACAACAACAAAAACAATTTATTTGCATTCCCGTATACTCGGATGGTATTGCATAAAAAGAAAAGAAACATATAAGGCAACAATGATAATACTAATAGTACAGCAATAACAAAGTAAATCAATATTAACTGCAATGAAATATAATCATGACTTTTGTTTTCTGCTCTGCGAAGCTTCAAAATGATAACCAGATTTCTTACAAATCAATGGATCTATGTTAACGGGAAGAAATAGATATTTTTCACGGTCACTAAGAGTGGGTTGAAAGCTATGAGATGCCTGGATTTCAGACCTCTCCTCTTTTACGCATTCCATGGCTTGATACTAATCGAGCAGTGCTGGGATCGAAAATGAGACATACCGGCATTTTCTTTTACTGGAAGATACTGGAATGTAGTTTTCTTGTTTCATAAGTAAAAAACGGACTACGCCGGCAGTTGGACCTAAAACAACCGTCCGACACAGTAAGCTTTTTATTGGTATTTTTATGAATTTACCAACACATCAAGTTTTTGGTATTTCCTGAACAAAGTAACCTCAAGGAAGGACAGTTTATTGGAAAACTGTCGACGTTCAGTTAGAGTTTTATCACATAGTCACTGATAGAAAAAAATCCCCTGACACTCTACAATAACCTTGTTGTACTCGCCCCGTTCAAGCCAATTTAGTTCTTATCCATCCCTACTAATTAGTGAAAAGCACTTAATTTTAAAGACAGCATGTCTTTCCTTAATTATAAATATAAGCAATTGTTCTTACCAGTTGGTACCTGTCTCGTATTTTTCAAAAACTGACCAGCCTTTTGCGCCAAAAATATCCGAAGTTACCGTCACGAAAATGCCAAAAGCCGGTGAGAATATCTCTTAGCAGCACAATAACAAGAGAAGTCTTTCGAAGTATTAATAAGATTCTCGGGCCAGCTAGCAGTGTAAAGGGATGTTATTACCACGCTACGCAGAAATATTTTCTTCAAAACTTGAGGAAATTCTATCAAAATGACTCTAAACAATATTTTTTACAGAATCTCGAAGAACGGTATTTGAGGATAGGGGCTGGATTTTGAAGGAGCCAGGCTCACTTACAATACCAGGGTTACAGTCGAACACCGACTGCTTACTTGTTTGAATGCATGGTGGTGTGATCTAGCTCCGCTTCTCAACATTTTGGACGAACATGGCTATGAGTGGATATTTTACGGACGGAAAGCCATCACCCGGCGTCCACGCTCCGCAGTTATTACCAGATTATGATCCCGAGGAGTCCCCAGTTACCGAAGAAGCAACAAAACCCACTCCAGTCAAAAATTACGACAGTATGAAGAACAATGGAGGCGGTAAGCACATAGTGATTTACCGTTTTATGTTAATAGTAGAACAATCGCTGACTGACATTTCGGGCATTAGTTTCAAGAGGCAGTACTTCAGAAGCAGTCAAATTGTCTTGTGACCCACCCATGCGTGAGATGATACCTGTTTGTTGATGTATGTGTAGTGACTGAGACCGCTTGCAGGTTACTGGGCAAAACTGATGGCAAAGAGAGTTGACATGACTCACGAGAATTCAACCTCGAGCGTTTATTTGGCCTTTAGCTCTCATTTACTCTCCTGGCTCTTTTGTGCTGTCACTGAGAGTTTGAATCTGCTAATTTTCATTACGATCGATAAATCAAACTCTCGATCTTGATCAGTGCCTCTCTAATCCACTCATGCACCTGTGCACTTTCTGCTCATATTTTAATTAGAATACATGGAAGTTCAAACGGTCACTCTTCTTGCCCCGTAACTTTTATTCACTCTCTCTGAACGCCGGGCTCGTCCACCTTCCTGGAACTGGCCAGACACTTCGATCTAATGCGTTCTCCGGCTCGGCGACTCTTGTGCGTTTTCGGAGCGTTCGAATCTGCTCTAATTTGCCGATGTTTATCGGTTCAAACTTTCGCTCTCGTTTGACCTTTAACTCTCAGGCGCTCTCGGCGACTTTCACGCCGTCTCAAAGAGTTTAAATTGTGACAAGATTCAATTCAAGTTTAAACTCTCTCTCTCTCTGTGTGTCTTGTTTGGTCTCTAACTCTCACTCACTCTCACTGACTTTCATACTCATAGAGTTTGAACTGTCATGCGAATCAATGAGATTTCAAACTCTCGCTCTCGTTTGGTCGCATATTCTCACTGAATTTCATTGACTTGCCATTAGACTGCGAGTAGTCTCTAATTTTGGCGATGGCGATTATGGGGTGGGCAAAATACATACACACGTGTGCACGCGCGAAATTTCGAGGAGACACGACGCGCGTGTGTATTTCGCCAGCCCCACAATCGCCATCGCCAAAATTAGAGACTTCTCCCAGTCTAACTTGCCATTGACTCTCATGAGCTCTTAAAGAGTTAAAGTCTATATGAAAACTGAGGCCCGTTCAGGCTGCGCCTTTGCAGGCATCGTTGTTAACAAAAAGGCAGTCGAGAAGAGGCGCTTGGTTACAGTTTTCCGGGATTTTTAACATAGTCAACATAGAATTGGCTACGGAGAAAGTTACCTTAAGCTATGGGGCCAGAGAGGTCGAACCCGCGCCCAACCTCCTCTTTCTCAGAGGACTAGGGCTCTGATTTATATCACTACTTTTGATTAGAGAGAAAAAAAACAGACAAAAAAAATCTGAGAAAATCCAGCGTCTTTTGAAAGCGGCGGTGTTCTCGTAAAAAGTACAGTTACACAGGGAAAATTTTGGAGAATATCGAAGGGGCGTTTCTCCGTTTCCGGTGTGCGAGAAAAGTAAACCTTTTTAAGGGGTTTCTAAATTGTTGAAACAACTTGACTGGCTGGCAAACGACTTTCGACAACAGTGGTACGCAAAGGATTGTGGATAACCAATATGGAAATTGCTAAATGGCGGCAAGTCGCATAATCTTTGTTGTTATATTTAATATGCTGAATGATGTGTCAGATGTGTTTTAAAGAGCAGAGTTAGAGTGAAGGCAATTGTTGAAGACAAAACAATTTTTCCGCTTACACGAATCAAACAGAAAATCTTAAAAAGGCACTTACCAGGGACGTAAACAGAATCATGAACGGTATCGAAAGCGATTCGGACGTTGACGTTCAGTTCTCGAAGACAAAATCGCGATCGCCGCCAAGACACCGGTTAACAGAACGTGATGGACACACTGAAGACATCTTTATGCCACTGGTCGCAGGCGATGAGTTTGAAGAACAAAGTTTGGAAGGTAGGTGATTTTCTTCGTTTTGGCACTCTTAAATTTCCTTGAACGGAAGTCGTGATGGTTTGCACATCACGGAATATGGTTTTCGCGACTGATTTATGGTTTCTTCAGAAACTGTAAGAACTCAAAGTGTTAATATCTATTTTCATCCTGTGTTGTCCCGGCAAGGGACAAAAAAATATACTTTAATTGTATTTCAAAAGTTTATAAGTTTTAACTATCTGATGAATGAAAGCCAGAGTCTTTCCACAGAGGTTGTTCAACTTAAGCTCAACTTAAAAGCATATAATTCGTTCTGCCATAAAATGTATTCAGTCAGTTTACGTGTTGATTACATTTTAACTTAAGCTGAAAAAATATTGAATTTTTCATTTACTTAGCTGTTGTGTTGAACTCGATCTCTGCAGGAAATAAGCATATTCATAATTTCCTGACAGAAGTAAAATTAATTTCTCAGGCTTTTTTTACCAGGTTTGAGGCAGTATATGCCTGCATAATTTCTACCCGATGAAACAAGTCGAACTGTTCATGCAGTAATCGAGAACAGTCGAACCCATTATTTTGATCTCAATCAAACAGTTGATGGGTTCTATCGAATTCGGTAGTTGAACACAATAAAACCCAAAAATGGCGATTGTTTGCGAGATGGTATAAAATTTCTTAACCCGATCAAACATAATGGAATAGTCTCAACATCATTCAAAGTGGACCACATATTTCAACAAAAGGTATCACACACATTTACAGCTGTAAGTGTATTAGGTACATGGATAAATGTGCACTATGTAGTAAACAAAACTTGCCTAGCTGCAGGCATGTGTCTGTTGCATCTATTGTGTCTGTCGCATACAATAATTGTTCGTCGACAATTTTTGACAGTTCCTGTCAATCATACCTAATCAAAGATTTGATTGGTGAATTCTTGTGAGTGTTTGTCATGACTTCATTTGATTACCAAACCCAATGGAATCCAATCACATGACTGGGTTTGAGTGAGTTTGATAAGTTCAATTTATTGAATGTTCCGCTCTCCTTTGGTTAGATATGTTGAGTTTGGAGCACATAATAGTACATGTACATATGTACTGTAGTTGCAGAAGTAGGCACTTATTATAGTGTAATTTTGTTGGATAATAGTGCCATCAATCCATACCATGCATAGTGACTATGTTCTTCTGTGCGTATATTTTTCTAAATTCAAAGTTATGTTTATACAGTAGCAAACAAATGATCAAATTAAGGTAAAAAAAAATTATCATATATGAACATAAAAAAGAACAAAGGAAAATAAAAATTGAACCAAGGATAAAACTGAACTACAACATGTCCACTTAAATAAAACCAGTATGTTTCTGTGGTCCTGTTAGGTTTTAGTTCATTTGAAGTGGAAATTCAAATTAAAACTTTGACAAAATGTCTCATGCTTCCTCAAAACTTAGATTTAGTTGTCTTCCTTGGCAATGGTTTCCTTTAGTTCATCAACCAAATACTTTTCTTGCACTTTGACCTACCCATGACCTATCCGGCTCACTTGCGATGCAAAAAAAAAAAATGCAAATGAGTTGAAACAAGAGCAAAATAATATTGCAACAGGAAGTCACACAAGATAAGAGATTATAACAAAATAGATGGTTTGCAATAGCTCACACATCATTTTATTTAGAATGTGCCTTTTCAATATGTAAGTAGAAAGATCAGGTCCAGTCGACTTTTGTTTGGCATAAGAATTAAATGAAAATTTGTCCTAACAGTCCTTGAATATCCTAAGGGCATTGGCAAATCATGGCAAGAGAAACCTACAGTAAAGAGAGACTGCAATGTACATGTACTTCAGACTGTAATATCCCATGACACAGGCAGTAAGAATGCATACAGTAATAATATGATTATGTATCTTGTTCAATAAATTATACAGCAATATTTCACAGACATGTAACCCTGTTTTTGCTAGAGAGTAATAAGTGCTCAATGTTTGGCTCTCCAACAGCATTAAAGGCACAAGGATGATCATGAAGCATCAGAATTTTTAGGAGATCAGCCCTAGATGGACTAAAACTTATTTTTATAATAATTACTATTTGTTTGGTTGCATTCTTGTATCGTACCTATCACATTGAGTGGGGGGTAGATACAATGTAGGTGATGAAAGCACTCACCTACAGTACCACCAAAGAACATGGCCGGGGTCTTCCCAGACTTTTTAATGTTGATTTTTTCATTTATTTTATTTATTTCTTTAGTTGTTTGTTTATTTTTTCGTGACTTATGTTCGATTTGCCCCACTTACTTGGATCTGGTGGAGCACGGGCTCCTCTCCCGAGAAGCGGCTGGTAATCAAGGCTATAATTTCACAAATGTCATCACAAATAGTCCTTCTCATGACCACATACACTCACCCAGATGATCATACTTCACTGACTTATGATATGATTTCTGGGTTCAAACCATTTACAGTGTAACACCAGTAATTATTACTGTTGCAGTAAGACTTCAGTGAACCCATCTCTGAGCTACAATGTAACCCCAACAGTCTTTCCCAGAGGCTCCCTGCAGTGACTTATGTCATTACTATGTGCAGCTTACATGTACCTCTTGGTCATATAAATTTCCTTGTGAGGCTAAGACTTTGTCTGGTGATGTGATGTGCTCTTTTGTCTTTTTATGGGTGTCTTATCCATGTCTACAATATACATGTATCTGCCTCCTCCTGTGGGGAGCAGGGATGGTGCAGTGGTGAAAGCACTTGCCTCTCACCAATGTGGCCCAGGTTAAATTCCTGGACCCGGCATCATATCGTATTTACCCGCATATAGGCAGCACCCCAAACTTGTGACCTAATCTTGGGGAAAAAAATAATTTCTCAACTTGATACAAGAAGAAGAATCGAGTTTCGAGTCGAGAAACTAATGAGCTTGTCGCTTGAGTGTTCTAGCGAGAAATGAATCAGACAAATGGAGCGAACTTGGATCGCGAGCGTTATTGTTTACAGATCCAACAAGTGTGCCGAAAAATGAGGTGCAAGTGTCGCCGTTTTGCGCGATCAAATAATGACAAATGATACACATGCATTTAGAATTCGCTGCTCCTTTCCTCACAGGGTAAATTATCCACTTTAAGTTTTAGATGTTACGGAAATTGTTGCGATAATTCTCAAAACGGCTATTTGACAAAACGCGCTAACGTAAAGTCGCTTGAAAAAAACTCAAGCTTTTCCCTGTTGTTGCGTAAAACAGGCATTTTACGGGCTCAGCATAGTGACAAGCTTTGTATAAGCGATGCTAAATTTCCGATTCTTTAAGAATTTACATGTTTACACATGAAACAGGAAGGCAAAATGTCTGTCGAGAGTGAGAGTTGTATCAAAAGCATCGTTGCGTTATGCATGGTGTATTTAAAGGTTTCAAATTTTGCTTTTGACGTATGCAAATTAACATGCGTAGGGTAAAAATAAATCACCTCTTATTTATCGCTAAAGACCTGACAATGTGTATTAAACTTAGAAACTGTGATATTTTATATCAGTTTCATTTATGACTTTTTCTTGACTCTGTGTGTGTCGGGAAATTTTGCATATTAATGAGCTCAAAACTCTTGTACCCGCGTATAAGCCGCACCCCAAATTTCGAACGTTTTTTTCCTTGAAAAAAGTGCGGCCCATACGCAGGTAAATATGGTAATTATGTGGGTTGAGTTTGTTGTTGGTTCTCGTCTTTGCTCCGAGAAGTTTTTCTCCAGGTACTTCGGTTTTACCCTCTCCTCAAAAACCAACATTTCCAGATTCCAATCCAACCTGGTTTTCAGTCTTTCCGATTAGCAGAGTGCACTTGTGCACGGCTAGAAGACCGAGACCATTATTATTATTATTATTGGTTCATGCTGGGCTTTCTTCTGAAGGTCATGGTTCTTTACTATGTCTTGCCAACATCATTAAATAAATAAATATTATATAATAAGAGAGACTGACGTGTGGGTTGCACTTATAATAAACAAGTATTGTTGGGTTTCATCCTTGCACCAGTGTTTTATTTTCTCTAGCTTTCCCCAGTTTTCCTGTCCCTTCACCAACAATTCTAAATTCTAATAACATTTGACCTGGAATCCAGCCATGGCCACAAGTTTGTCATGCTTCGTACTACTAACTAATACAATGGTACGTATGTTTTACCCTTGCAGTTAAGTTAATTTACTGACTGACTGATTGGTTGATTGGTTGGTTGGTTGGTTGGTTGGTTGGTTG
>Ga0126336_10001341_pt1 | contig 12630 bp, 5 predicted proteins | sample SidCmetagenome_FD_92530 | JGI IMG/M metagenome (GOLD analysis project Ga0126336, IMG submission 92530) | Coral microbial communities from El Islote,Puerto Morelos, Mexico - Siderastrea C C metagenome | ecosystem: Host-associated > Invertebrates > Cnidaria > Coral | place: El Islote,Puerto... | reverse complement strand
TTTTCTTGTCCGGGAGAGGAGGGAGGGGAGGGGGGGGGGGGGGGGAGAAAGAAGAAAAAAAAAGAGGCGGGGGGGGCGGGGGGGGTGGAGGTCGTGCGTGGGGGGGGGGGGGGGGGGGGGGGGAGTAGTGATGCTCCTAGTCGCTTCATGCTAAAGAAACTCGACCCCTGTCCAGGCTCCGATGAGCATATATGGCTCAATCAATCTGTTGGACTGGACACTGGTTTACCTTACCACCTTTCTGGCTTTGATCACAGTAAAAAATACACAATCTCGACTGTCGGTACACGTACCTCTTTGACATCTGCATGCCCAGTCAACACATTTTCCCACGTTTCAGCAACACTAAAACGTTAACATAAAACAAAATTACGTCGTAACCAAAAATAAGTTCCCAGATGGCATGATCACCCAGGTACCTAACTCTCTAAGTATTACATTACTTGAGATTTAATTCAGTTCAGAAATAATCTCTTTTATTATTTGGCTAAGCGGTTTGGACACCCTCACTCCGCTTTAGGGGGCTACAACATTGGAATTTTTACAGTTTTTAGGTCAAATTGTGTTGAAATAAAAACTTTGTTTTTTTTGTTGCAACCGAAATAATCCTAGAACATCGGGAGGAAAGTATATGATTAGTTTTTAATGATCTTTCCAAGACACGAAGGAATATTTATTCATTTCCTTCCCAGCTATCCAAAGCCAAGCACACTTAAAGCGATGAGTAGTTTTGAGCAAAACTTACTTTTACTGCCAGAAACAGGTTTACGAAATAAGTTAACTCGACATATATTTCTTTTTACCTGTTGAATAACCTGTCAGGCTGGTCAAACTTTCCTCCTTGTAAGCAGAGCATAAACTCTGGAGCTATAAAGGGGAGCCACAAAAAATTCATTGGGTTAAAGCCAAGAAATACAGCTAACATTTTCAAGCAGCTTGTCGTGCAATAGACTGCTAGCTGTCCCCTACTGGATAGTTGAGGGGGTGCGGGAAAAAGCCGAAACCTGGAGCCAACCAGAGGAGGGGTCTCGCCGCGCTGTTGATGGCTCTCGCTCTCGACTTTCGCGCGCCCTATCGACTATCCAGAAAGGGAATGCTAGCAGTCTAGTGGCACAACAAAGGTGCATTGCAAATTGTGCCTATTACTACCTCCTCGCACAACAAAGTTTCATGTTGTAAAAAATAGACGTCGCAACTATTTTTTGCAACATGAAAATTTGTGACGTGCGGAAGTGGTACTACGCAAAACAAACCATCTCAACTTGCAACGCAACATTGTTGCCCGACAAATTGCACGAAAATGTTGCTCGTATTACTTGACCTTTATTATGCCTACCGGGAAAATTAAAAAAAAAAATAAATGGACTTCTAAATTACGGCCACTCGCTTTCAACATAGCTACATTGCTCGCCCTCCCAGTTTGATTAGAAAATCTTTTGCGTGGTGTCTAGTTCAGAACTGTAACTTTTACGGGAATCATTTAACGCACGATTCTTTTTTTCCCATTTCTAAAGACGCTTAAACTTTGTGCCATGTTTCAACCCTGCAATAAGGCATGAAAAAAACCTTGAAAGGGGACAATTAAAGGGTAAACTTCTAAGTTAAAAGTTGACACCAAACCTAAAACACAATCTTACCGACTCTAACAAGATAGTACAACACATATCCTGGTGTGGAATAATGCGAGCCATATAAAAACTTTGGATCAGGCATTTCTTTGCACCTCTCCTGAAAAAAAAAATTAAAAAAGCAGTAACCAATTAATAAGATTGTCCAGAATTGTCTACGTAAGTGTAGTCCTTTCCAGACTGTTTTTGGCGAGTAATATTTCAACCGCTTGAGTAGAAGTCATTTTCGGAATCAAGTGAATGGCATGTTATTAGCTGAGCTAGCTCAACTAAGGTTCTATCCGTCCATCCAAGACAAAAGAAGTTTGAAGATGGGTACCATTCCCATCGGGAACCCAAAGGTTTTTTTCTTTGTCCCATGCTCATGACATACTGAATGTTACATTTTTCAAATTTCTTGTCCGAGATTAAACTTAACCATCTTTCTTCTTGATCATCATACACTTTCGACATCGCAAATCCTAGCAGTATGGAGGACGTGTGTCACAACAAATGCAGTAAATACAGCCTTGCCCATCACAAGTCTCCCAGAAGCTCAGTGGTTAGAGCATGCCACCAGTGTGCTCCAGGTCACGGGTTTGATTCCCATCGGGGACTCAAATTTTTTCTTTGTCCCACACTTGTCAGATAGTGAATATTTACTACATCTTTCGTTTTTCTTTTCTGAGCTTAAAATTCACCATCTTTCCTTCTCGATCATCTACTGGGCAGCAGATACCGTAGGTAACAGCCTTAGGTAAAGTTGTCGTGCTAATGGTTTTTAAGACCATGTTACCTCAATTTACTAAGCCAATAAACAGCTAGAAACAAATTAACTCCATACCTTTAACTGAGCTAATCTGGTTTCATTTAGGGCTCCTATTGGCTTAGACAAATCTCTGAATGTGTCTTGGCTGTTAAAATCTACAATTAAACAAGTCTCAGGTTTATTTGTGTACTATACTGTACCAAGGAAAGTAAAGTTAATGTCAAAAGGATACCATTGCAATGTTTGGGTGAATCTGAAAAATACACCGGGGGGGAGCTGGGAGCTGGAGGAAGGGTGACCCATAATGGAAATACACGTACAGTTCCTTAGTTTTCAGTTCAAATTCTCGATTAATTAGGCCATGCTACTGCAAGAATGCTTCTCATGACTTCTACCCATTTTCAATGTTGTAAACAGTATCCCAACAAATGTTGCACGCCACTTAATCAAGCAGAACATCATTAACTGGGGGGGGGAGCGGGGGTAAAATTGGCGATGTGCACTTATCGCATTCAATTTATCGGTACTCAGAACTTGTCTCAACAGTTTTGTCCAAGGTTGTAGCAACGGTATTTAACCCTTTCACTCCCAGAGTCGGTTATGGAGACAGAGGTGATTCTAACTTTTGAGTCTGTGGATGAAATCCTATGGAGTGACCATTCAAATGAAACCTCTTCAGCAGTACTTTCACATGGTACTATTTTTATTTAAGTTTTTTACTGGGATTTGTGTTAAATATCTTACCCAGCTCATCACTTGTGTAATCTGCCATTATCCATGGAAAAACTGGGTACTGTGTGAGATCATTAAAACTTCTATCTGCTAAACTGAAAGGAAAGCGGTCAACAAGTCACATGTCAAGCATGCATAGACTTATGATCTTATCTCTAACTGAGTTTGGTTGGAAAAAATATTTACATGTGGAGGCTCTCTCAAAAATTAGGTAAAAGTAACATTCATTCATCATCACACTTGGGGATTGCACCTTCCCTCATGCTGCACCTGTTTTTTGGAACTCATTGCCATTAGCTATAAGAACATGTAGCAGCTTCACCATGTTATAAAGCAACTGGAAACATTTCTTTTTAAGAAAGCTTTAAATTTATGAATAATAATTGTAACTTAATGTAAAGTGCTTTGAATATTCTATACTATTAGTGCTATATAAATTGATTTTCGTTATTGTTATTATTATTATTATTATTATTATTATTATTATTATTATTATTACTGCAAAAATGCAAAATCCTGCAATGAAATAATGCCTAAATGAAAACCATTCTAGACAGCATTTTAAGACAATCAAAAAACAAAGAACAAAAATATGACCACAAAGACACTACCAACCTATTTAGGTACATTAAATATTCAAAATTTGAGATGGCTCCATTCTGCCATTTTAATGTCATGTTCTCTTGTCTTGTATCTTCCAATTCAACCTCTGAGAAAAAGTTAAAATGTACACTTAGTTACCAATTAAGTCTTTAAACTATTTTTTAATTTTTATCTTTTAAAGGTTTTGTAATATGTTTTTGTAATTTTTATTTCCTTATTATTTGTAGGGCGCGACTGAAAAACACCTTGGTGATAAGAGCACCCTGGATAAATATAATTATTACTATGAAGCCTTTAGTGTTCCCTATATATTTCTTATGGTACTAGTTAAGAGAATTTGCACAAACATCAAAATTTTCATGTTTGGTTATCATTTCCTTTATTCTCGTGACCTGTATGTTTGAACACGTAGGGATATTGTAAGGAGAAATTAGATGCTTGTCCCCACTGGGGCTTCGAGGATTAAAACGTACTAAAAGCAGTTACTGTCAGTAGTAAGTGGAAAGAATAAATACTAATTCATCAATCCATCCACGTACCTGGTTGTTGAACAATTTGTTCATAAAAGAAATCTCTTTCCTTGGGGGAGTTGAATACCAAGTACATATGAGAACCATCAGTCGAAAACACTTCTATACCCTAGGACAAATAGTAACAAATATTTTTTAATGACCAAGTACTTTGCTCTGAGAAAACTGTTCTCTCCTATAAGAATAGAAAATTAAGACACTAATATTCCATTCATTCTATAAAATGAATCTGGTATTCTAGCTATGCCAAAAAAGCAGGGGGGGGATGCTTATGGTGGAAAACTGAAAAGCATTTCTGTAAGTTACCATAACTTTGCAAAACTTTTAGTGTAGATTTACAGAAATTTGCACATTCACACAAAAAACAGCAACTTACAAAACTTGAGTTTGTAAAAGAACGGGACACTTAGGTGACACTAATGAACACTGCAATAACTAAGGTCATAATGGTTACAACTGGAACTTGACAACTATCTTGTGTTTTCTTGTGCTAGATTTTAAGCCCTAAGAGAAATACAATGTACAGGTCCCTTAATTTAACTAAGTAAAAATTTAACAGGCTACGAAAACAAACCACATGTCTGAGAAGGTATCTTCTTTTGACAACCCTGCATATCCTGGATAACTTGCATTTAACAACTGGACACTATAAATACAGACGAAAAACAATGTATTAATACATGTAGCTACTGCCTTATCAGAAGACTACAAGTTGTGTCACAAACATCAGATTTCTCAAACCTCTTTTTGTCTCAACCAAAAATTTACCAAATGATAATGAGGAAAGAGGCTATCAAATTCCCTCTTTCATTATAAACAACTTCTTTCTTTGAGGGTCTGTGTTAGCAGAGACTGCTGTCCATAGCAGTCAGTGCCGCATGCAAAAGTGAGACTGACAAAATTCATAGTAAGCTGCTGTGTTCTCAGTTGAACACTTGTCTTGACCTGTAACCCCTCTACATGCAGGCTGTCACTAGTAGACCTGTGTTATGGCTAGCTCACACTGTACAGTACAAAAAAGTAAGAAAGCAAAATCCTTTTGTTTTGCCTGTATCCAGAAAAGTAGTGCTTGTTAAAAGAGTTGCTGATGACCCTGATGTTACGGTGTTGCATGCATTTTGTTTTGTTTTATTATGACTTTTTCCTGGCTTTTGGACAATAAAATAAAAGATCTGTGAGGGGTACATGTACATGTAGAGTTCCAAGCTTTACATTCCCACTCACAATCCTGCCTGTCATAGTTGTGGATTTTATTGACCAGTCAGTTGAAATGGAAGCCATAAGGGAATCCCCCACCTACCCCTCCCCATTTCAACATATTTTAATATATTATCACTTAGAGCAAAATGTTGGGTTAGGGGAGGGGAAGGTGGGGAAGGGGGGCCCAGAAATGCAGAATGATCCAAGATATCAAATAAATGAACCATTTAAGTCCTGATATTATGAAAATGCACATTCTCCTTACTGTTCTCCATACATTTCTTATGGAACTAGTAAGGAGAATTTGTCTTAATATCAAGACATTTTATCCTTGGTGATCATTTCCTTTATTCTCATCACTTGAATGTTTGAACAAGTAGTCCAATAGTGATAATGTAAAGAGGAATTTCATTTTTGACACTGTTAGGGCTTTTAAAAAGGGTTAAATTGTGCAAGCTGTACTGGAAAGCAACACTGCAAACTTGTGACAGATAGCTTCCAGGAAATCAATTCAAGTTTACCTGTGCCCTTACTAGATGCAAATCTAAAAACATGCAAATCAAAAACAGTAAAGTAACACTTAAAAAAAAACTTAAAAAATTATACAAAAAACAGCAGATCATTTGTTTTCACTTTGCAAAAAAAATAGCCCAGTGGCTCCACCACTTTCTGTTTATTTCCATTTCCTGTGGTTTGAGGGCTCATTCAACAGGCAACATACAAAAATCTACATATCAAAGTCAAATAATGTTCATGGTTTTTAAAATCACACTGACGCAGTAGCTATAGGTTGGTTATAAAGCCATCCTTCAATTCCAGTTGGATAGTCGCTCTCATGATAGAATGGGAATATAAATTATTATGAATGGCCACTCTTTTGCAATTCATGCAGGAAAACATGAAGTGTACTAGATACACTGTAGCACACTTCCATTAAGAATACAGGCTGTTTTCATAAATGTATAGCGAGAACTCACTGGGTCTGCATTGTTAAACGGTTGAAAGTACAGCCTGGAAGAGGTAAGCATGATGCGGCCTGGATTGCACACAAGAGGAGTGATCCGTTTGGCTATAAAGAAAAAGAAAGCATACAATCATCATAATTTTATCTTACAAACTATAATTTCAACTTGTGACATTTAATCTTGAAATCAACATTCAAGTCCAGAAAAACAAATGGTGCTATGGTTATTTCTGCCCAGTGCTTGCAAGCCAACTCTTCCAGCACATGCTACATTTGGCAACATTATTGGCAGATACAAGAGCATTAAATAGTGCATTGTCCCCGTAGTTACACCTTTGGAATTTAACCAGACCTTTTATAGGTAACCATGTTGTATTACAAAAAAATTTTGATCATTGTTTAATGATCATAAAATATTATAACATACCCATAGTTTCCATTACAATTTTTTCGTGTAAATCTTCTAACCTGAGGAAAGAAATTTTGTACAAAAAATAAATATCAAGATATATATTATTATTATTATTAATCCATTAATTGATAATGTGTAAAATTGATTAATGGATAGATGGATGGATCGATCAATCAAGCAACTGATTGACTGCTTAACTGATTAAATTAATATTGTAACAAGTTTACACGTCTTAAAAACTTACCAGCTGGTGTTAAAACTAACTCTGGCCTGTCTTGACTGTACAATTGAATTTATCTACACAGAGAAAAACAATCACATGGCAAATTTTTATTTGTTATTAATTAATGACAATAATAACAGCAAACCTTTTAAAAACCTTTACAAATAACATTTTAAATTAATTAGTAATGCTTATTTTATTATAAAAATATCGATAAAGTAACGATAAATTATCTGATGATAAAATCGATAGTATTAAGACACTCGATACCTACAGAATCAATTAACATACTTCCTATGGACAATCAATTAACTTAAAAAATTACACATATCATTTTAAAGAAATGATTTTAATTAATAGACTGTAACTTAAAGATAATGCTGCCAGAATCTTGATCATTTATAATAAGTAGACAGTGCAAACCCACCATAGCTTGCTGATCTGCTGGCAAGAGAGTGGAAGCTCGATGAAGCTGTCAGTAATTAAAGACAAAGAATTAAATTAATTACAACTACATGTATAACTCATCAAACAAAACCATACTAAACAGTCGTATTAAGGATAGCTGTTGATTAGCTCTGTGACTCTAGTAAAAAGTGACTAAGTAAACAATCAATCTTGGTTGATCAACTGATAAATGAGAGAGGGAGACAACTGATGAGCAGATGTTGTCTTAAAGACTACCTCGATAATGATAATATTAATACTGATTGACTGGAAATGATGATAAATTATCAATAAAAACAATACATTAACAAATGAATGACTGACTGTTTGATTGGCTAACCTACTAATTAACTCACAGAATGCATGAATTGGTGGGTGGGTGGGTGGGTGGGTTGGTTGGTATTTGGTTGGTTGGTTGGTTCACAATCACTGATCAATTGACCAATGGATGGATGTAACAATCTATTGACCAATCAATTGGTGGATTGATTAATCAATTGATTCACCTACCTGCTCTAACTGAGGTAGTACAAAATTCAAAGCTACAAAATTGAATGAAAATAAATACTTGGTCTTTTGCTGCAAGACACAAAAAGATATAATAAAATTTATAGCAATTTGCAAATTTTATGCAGTACTGATGAACAGCAAATCCCAACTGATGTTACCTTTAGCTTTCAACTGCACATTTACAGCTCTTAAGTTTACACTTCACGATAAACCTCTAACCAATTCAGAAAGGAATTAAAGACTTATGTATTCTTTGTAGTTTTAAAAGGAACCTTTATCAGCAACATCCATACCTGAAGAAGAGATTCTGACCAAATTTTATTTAATTTGCTCCTTGACTGAGTGGAGTGTTTAGATCATTTATTTCAAGAACAGGATTACTTATCACTTACTCTTCTAAATGTGTATGGAGCTATAGTATTGCCTTCTTTCATTTCTATGACTTGCTTGGATTCAATTGCCAGCACATCTCCCTTGTCAATTCTACAACAAACAAAGGACCAAATCAGTATTGACAGACTGACTGACTGACTGACTGACTGTCTGTCTGTCTGACTGGCTGACTGACTGAATGACTGATTGCTTGCTTGCTTGCTTGCTTGCTTGCTTGATTGATTGATTGATTGATCTGACAGTAACTTCAGCAAATGTTTAGTTTCTAAGCATGTTTAATAATAATAATAATAATAATAATAATAATAGCTCAGGGTAAAAAAAACCTCTACTAATCGAGGACACCTAGCTAAATTACAATGAGTTAGAAGTTACAATAAATAGTGTTAGGCATCACATTACATGTACCTTGACATGAGAGATCCAGACCAATGAGCAATTGAAATACACTCTCTAAGTGGAAACTGAAAGAAACAGAAAGTTAAAAACTTGAGTAACACCATGTCTAAAGTTGAATGCAATTTAATGCCTAAAGACAGATTTCAGATTTTTCAGATTTTTTTTATTTTTGCACTATTCCAAAAGGTTGCTAGAGAAATTACAATACATTACAAAAGTAAGAAAAAAATGAAACAACAAATTACATAAATCATGAAAGCTGAAATGTGCACAGAGACCAAAGGAGCTTAAGCTTTCGAGTTGGTCACTGCCACGTACAACTAACTGGCATAGACATTTACATAGAACTACAAGTAACATATAATGGAAAAAGGAAAATTAACAGTGCATAAAGTCTTATCTACGATTTCATATAAAAACAATAGAAATGATTATTGATAGTGAGGGCAGAGAATTCAAATTACTCATTGAGTATTTAAAAGGTACAGTTTATAATGCTTATAGAAGTTAATATAAGGGTTTTTTTTAAGGGCACAGGGGGCACAGGGGGACAACCTCCCACTTGTACCTTTTTTCTAGACTTTCCTCATAATTCCCTCCCCTTCAGCCGTGCCTCTTGCCCTTTTGTTACATGTACCGTCTCCTACCACCAAGTATATCATTCTGCTTTGAGGATGTTCTCCTGCCTCCTGTAACCTTCCTGATCCACAACATGTTGTTAATCCACACGATTCTTATGTACATGTTTTTACTGTATGTATTGCACAAAGGAAACTTACAGTGACAAGCAAAAGACATGCAGTAGTGGTAGTAGTAACTTTTATAGTAATCCTTTATTTAAGTGACATTGTATTTTGCTAGGTACTGGTAGCTAATCGGGGACACAATTCTAAAAAGAAATTACATAAATTATAAAATAAATATAATTTTCTATTCTATACATGTATGTACCTTTAAAATGGGACAGGAAGTATCAATTGGATCAAAAAGGATGGACTTGGAACAGATCTTTAATCTCCCTCTTTGTTTCCTTACAAAACAGAAACAACAAATGATGGTGAGTGATGATAAATTGGGACCTATGGATTCAAGTGTATCATAATCACACATATTTAAACACACCCTCTTTCCACATTTAAGTTTACAGTGGTTCATTAATTAAAAGTTGTTTTAACTTTCAAAAACTTATTTTCTTGTCTTCACCAAATGCTTCCCAAAGTCATACTCATTATTCTTTAAATTAATTATCAACAGCAAAATTTGATATGATGTACATTTAGCTAATAAAAGACAAACTCACTTATCATAAGTTAAATAAATACCTTTTGATAGCTTCTTCTTCTGATAACTCAGAGGGATAATGAAAAACACTAAAATCTTCAAAGTAGATCTCTCCTGGCTCTAGCAGTAGCAGAGAAAATCTAAACAAAATTTAAACAACAAACATTAGTGGGAAACAAGTCCATTTATCATAGTTTACTGTATTACCTCAAATAAGCGACCACGCTCTCATAAGCACCCTTCCTTGAATAAATGCCCACCCCCTCGGCCAAAATAGCAAGTAAGCGTCACTCCCTCCCATTCCCTTACTTTTTTAAATAGTAAGGGTATCACAAGGAAAGCATGTCTCAGTAGAATCTGTACACATACTGGGACTTCGGTACTCACATAAGAAATTTTAACAAACGAAAAACATTAATGGTTAATGCTTTTATATGCAAATGTAAATTTTAGATTTTTCCATATAAGGTAAAGATTTAGCCAAAATAAAGTTACAGTTCATGGAAAGAAAAAAATTAATAAGTGCCCTTCTCTGAATAAGTGCCCACCCTTTTGGCCAAAATTTTATTTTTTTAAATATGCGCCTGGACACTTATTCAAGGAAATACGGTATGTGTGTGTCTTAGTGTGATCATCTTCACCCACAAATAAAGAACTGTTTGAAGTAGTGGGAGATTGAGGTGCACTGTCCATAGTAAATCTCATGTACTCTTCAGTAAAACAGCAGTAGTGTTCTCCCTAGATTTCTCCTCAACAGGTAAGGGAGCTTTCCAAGCCAGTTAAGCAATAATGGTGGATCTCAGCAACTTTCTACTATGCCACCTAGATGTAGGTGGCAAAGAGCACTATTTCAGCTGGTAAATTTTACCTGTTAAGGAGAATGCTGAAAACAGTCTCCAAGGGAAACAGCTTTGTCTATTCAACTAAGACAGTGCAGGTCAACATAACTTTTTAAACTGTATTATTTTCTGATTGGATTAATAAGAATTTTTCCAATACATGTAACATTATACATGTTAACTAAATATTTTTGATTGCATTCAACTTGAATGACTGTTCTTTTTTTACTGCATGTGAAATTCATGTCACAATGTCATGCCACATCATCCATCTAGCACGTGCACTGAGAGAGAATTGTAGAAATCTATCTACAGCACTGGTGGGAATTTTACTGTCTATGCATGCTCAATGACCCCGGACAGTTTTTCTTTTGATAGACCAGTATTAATTGTTTATTGATTAGCTTATGTTTTTGGAAATATTGAAAAAAAAAATGCATTGTGGAAATTTTGAATTTTTTCTTTTTTTCTGCACATTTGCCACCAATTTCAACTTTTATTTTAGCTGTACAGACACCAGTTAAAATTATTTACTCAATATGCCAACTCAAATGAAATCTGACCTTCAAACTGGGTCTCCCGTAAATATTTTAAATATTATTCAACTAGAAGCCATGGAGGCCATGTTGAGTTACAAGGGCCGCTTTTTGAAAATTGGCATACTTTTCTACTCGCTTTATCTCTGAAAAGGAGTTGGTAGGTGAACCTCAATTTTTTTGCATTTCTGACAAGAACGTCTACCTTCCTGACTGTAGCAAAAGTATGGAGAAAAACTGTCTGTAGAAGATTTTACATGAACATCCTTAAAATTAGGTAGATAGTTTCAGTCAGGGTGAGTTTTAGGTCATGTAAATAGACATAATGGTTTTGGCATTTGACTAAATCTATGAGTCCCTTTCCTCAGTTCTTATGACCTAATATCAGTTGCATTGAGCGTGTACATGTCCATGAAAGAAATAATGACCTCATTTGGTTTGAAAACATGTTACAGTTAATTATCATGGCCTGTCAAGTGAACTTTCACATTTGAAGTGTTAGTTTGTTACTGAAATTTGAAGGAAACCATGCTCAGTCCCGGCTAAGATTAATCCTTTTTAGCATTCAAATAAATTTAACTCACTGCAAAAAAATGTACAAAAATATGTCACCTAATGTTTTTTTTCCTTTTCACTCAGACTTCAATTGTTTGATTTCCAGTCCTACGAGGCCTGATACTAAATTAGGTCATGTTTTTTTTAAGATGACAGGTCCATGCTTTGATGTAACAAATTGCTTGTATGACAAACCACGTTTTAATATTGACAGTTGTTGTCCACTTCTAATACTGAGCACTTTTTTATAAACCAAATTCATGTAAAAGTAACTGTAGGTTTTCAAGACTTTTTGTTCTTATTTTATTTTGCTGGTATAATGTAACCTTTAATTTTGCACTTTTAATACCTACTTGAATATATTCAGGTTGGTGTATTAGATAATCGAAGTTCTAGAGAAGGTCAATGGAAAAGGAAATCGCTCATAATATCATTGATTAAAAAGTAAATCTAAATTTTGAGAAGCGATCTCAGTTGACTTGAGTGCAAGTTAGCAGATGTTCCTCGCTTTTCGACTCCGTTTGGTAAGTCTTTAAATGGTTTGAAACATTCAGAAAATGAAAACTTTCATTGACGTCTTTCAGACAGCCACATAATCAACAATTTATTAGACTAAGTACTTCATTAAGA
>Ga0126336_10001340_pt1 | contig 12630 bp, 15 predicted proteins | sample SidCmetagenome_FD_92530 | JGI IMG/M metagenome (GOLD analysis project Ga0126336, IMG submission 92530) | Coral microbial communities from El Islote,Puerto Morelos, Mexico - Siderastrea C C metagenome | ecosystem: Host-associated > Invertebrates > Cnidaria > Coral | place: El Islote,Puerto... | reverse complement strand
CTTCAGAAACAAGTAAAGGCGTGTTTTAATAAATGTATTATTTAGAAAAGCTTACTGTCTCTTCTTCTGTGTACCTTCATTCATAAAATTTAGAAAAGTAGTAATCTGACCTAAACAGACACAAATTCTCTGTTGTGGTTTGATTTCACGCGCGAGACAATATGAGAAATCTCTTGCGGAAATTTTCAAAATGTTGACTTTGAGATTGTATTTTTGGTTAAATCTTAATTGACAACTGGTGTATTTTATTTAAAAGTAAGAAATTTTAACTATTCTAGATCAAGTGAGTGTTGTTTTTTTCGAACCTATAAATTGTCCTTTCGTACTGCAAATGGGTTGTTTATTACCAACTGCTAATTTAGTGAAGCGATCATAAAACACGCAGCCTTCAATGGGTTGAATTCTCTTTCATTCCTGGGGTTGTGGTCATGTTAAAAAAGCTTCCTTGTCCAGATAACTTGAAATTAATACTGTAGATTAGACAACAACTATCTCTAGACGAACTGTCTACTTTTTTAGGGTTTTGGTGAACTCGCCATTCACGACAACAAAACAGTCGGGGGAACAAGTACCTCATTTGGTCAATTTTCGTCTCTATGCCGAATGGGTCCGAAGAAGCTCCGATCTATATTGTCCAATCAGAAAGAACTACGAACTCGCGCGCAAAAATGAAAGGAGTGTTTTCAAGTTTTAAACATGGCGTCCCTAGCGCGGAGGAATCTGCAGGCCATAAGCTTACTTCCAGACATGCTTTGGCAGTATCGGCGAGAAGTTTGGCTGTTGGAAATTCTGATATTTTTACGTTACTGTTGAATAATGGTTAAAGATAGTTTGTTGAGGCTTAATTGGTTACATATTTAGATTGTTCTTCATTAACCTCCCGGGGCGCAACACTGAATTGAAAAACCATTTAGTTTTTACGGCTTTCCAAGGCAGAAATATAGCGTTGTTCAAAGCACGTTAAAAGATCCGATAGAAAAGAAGGTTACCTGATCTTAGGTAAGGCAGTTAAGCTCGGGTTAAACGTGGTTCACACGTGGTTTTGACATGATTCAAGACAGTTTTCCACGAAGGCGCGAGAAAAGAAATCATTATATTAAAAGTGCTTCGAACTGTAGTTACACCTCGCTGATTACTGTGATGAAACAAGTATTCTTCATGAGGAGAAGACATGAGAAGAGAGTATCCTGCACCAGTTAAATATTTTTTCCCGTCCTTATTCACATTCATGCAAAACCTGAAAAAAATGTTGACTAAACGGAGCGGAAAACAGCTGATTGCATGAAAGTTTTCTTGCACTTGCCGGCCAGAGAACAAAGTAATTCTCCATTTTCAAAGCTCTAAAAGCCTAATTAACTCTGTGTTATCCCCAATGATCACTATTCTAATCCAGGTTAATTTTGTACTAGAAAAAAATTGCTGAAATAACGCGCAAAACAAAAAACAAGAGCTAAACTTGCTGTTTCCTCAGCCGTCCCCATGTTGTTTTGATTCTTCTCGCAATAACTCTCAACAGTTTGTTAGTATTACAGACTTCGTTTATACATGTGTTTTTGACCCATAAAGAAATGCCTCCCAAGACAAACACATCTGTAATTCTATATTATTCAAGCTCAGAGGGAATTCACATTGAAGAACCACAAGGAACCTTCAAATTCTAACCTGGAACTGAAGTAGTATTATACGGTTCTAGCGCTCGTAATTCTTGGTTTCAAGACAAACTACTGCTCATTTGCTCAAGCATTTGCCATAAATACAAAACTTAAAGCAAGATCAGACAACGTTTTGATATCGCTGACATCATTATCGAGACGGAAATAGTGATAAAGTGAAAAATTGAAAGGAATAAGAATACGAATCTGAATCCATAAGCATGTCAATCAGTCGGGTCCAAACATCGGATTACGCACGGATTTAGTAAAAGCAGGACGGCGAAATCGTTGTCGTTGATAGCAATCAGTTTTTGTTGAGAGGCAGTTTTGTTTCCTCACCCATTCCATGCTCAAGATATTTCAGAGACCACTCGTTCAGCCGACTTATGGACTTCATTACTGGCCCCGTTACCTGTGCTTTGCGGCCCGGCAGAAACAATTCTTAATTAAAAATAGACGTCACCCAAATTTAAAAGCGAGTAAGTAGTTGTCCTGATAAATATTTTCAAGCGGTCTGCTTTTTCTTCCACGTTTCTTCCCCCTTCTTCCTTCTTTCTTCCGCCTTTCGAAGCAACAGAATAAACTGGTCCTCAGGTTATTAAATAAATAGTTTTAAAAATGGAGCCCTTTTTGGTATTTCACTCGAGGTGCGAGGCCTAGCAGCGATTCATATCTGAGTAGCCCACTGGCCAAATACCGAAATTCGTGGGCTCAGTCTTTTCTCGGAGAAAAGATTTCGCCATCAAATAGCACTTGTTCCCCTGACTAAAAACTGTGCAGGTGTTTTTTGGGGCGCTAGTTGAGAAAGGTGGGAGCCGTCAGCTGATCACGTGCTAAAAGCATCACGCGACGTTTCTGTCGCTAGGTAACCGTGGCGCATGCTCAACACAGTTCATTTCGTCCCTTTTCGTCCCTTTTCGTCCCGTCCATCAGCTCAGCGAATACAAAGGAAAAGGGGCCTCTGCTAGCAGGGAATACTACTTGGCATTTAAAATGAGACTCTAAGAGAGTGTTATTGGAATTTGGACTGTCTCGTCTAGTATGTGAAGTTTTGAAATTATGGCTTTCTAGTTTGTAAGTTATCACTAAGTCGCGTATTTACCATTTTCACAGTGACACCCTATTCCTTTATACTTCACTTTTACTCGCATATCTAATAGAACTAATTTTAACTTAGATTGATTTACAGTCCTCTACTTTTCCGTGAGATCGTCGAGATCGTTCACGCAATCATTGAACGGAGGCCATCTTAGCTGCAAAACTACTGAGGGGATGAGTGTCGGATAACGTGTGCGCATTGAAACTATTACGTTACAAGCATGATCAGTGCACGGAGATGTAGGTATAGAAGAGGAAACTGGTCATTGTATAAATCAAAACTATTACGTTACAAACACACTCAATGAAGAAAACTGAAAGTGGCCGTGAGACCTTGTGGCTTGTAAATAAATAAATTACAAGTAAAATTAATCGCAGGATTGTGCTCTGTTGCTCGCATGCTACGGGACGATACTAGTGAGAAAAAACGACGACATAATTGAAGGTTGTAATGCAATTTAAATGCAATTACAAGTAATCCCTCTTGCTCGTCTACTTCGCTATGATGCTAGTGGAGAAACATAGGACACGTCGTTCAATATTTGTCGATGTAGTCGCTCTGTACCGTGCGGGGTCACGGGGCTACCACGGTACGCTGCTACTACTTGTCGCTCTTACTGTGTGGGGTTACGGCGTTACCACGCTACGCTGCTTTTATTTCCTACGTCACTGCATACATCGATCGTTCCGTGTGGGGGCACGGCGCTACGATGGTACGCTGTTCATTCATTACTTAATTGATTGTAAATACTTTGTCATAAATTCCTAATGTGGTTTTTAAAGATGTTCTGGATGAAATCGCAATACTAAAGCTACTATACCTGTACGAAACAGATTACGTTCACGCAGTGCTGCTTTAGCGACTATCAGTGACTGAAGTGAGCACAACGGAAAGGTTGCACAAACGCTGTTTTCATTGCATTACAGCAGTGACAAAAAATGACTGCATGAGTGCTGCAGAAGCGACATTGGGAGCGGCTAGAGCGCTGCAAGAGAGCTACTGCAAAATAGCAACATGAAGCTTTATGGTATAGAATAGCAGCGCATCGCTATGAGGCATTGCTTTTCACTGCAGCGACGACTACCCCGAGTACGGTTGCGTGATGCGAGTGCTCATCTTTGAGGGATAAATTAATCTACTGAAACGTTGAGAAGATAAGACAAATACTGTACAAACGAACTAAGGTACGGACAAACGTTGAGAACATAAGACTAATACTGTACCAACGAACTAACGTATGGAGAAATAAAACGTTGAGGTTTAAGACTAATACTTACAAACGTACCAAGAAACGTCCAGCACTGTACAAACGAACGAACATACCTCGCTATGCAGCATTGCTTTTCACTGCAGCGACGACCACGGTTGCCTGATGAGAGTGCTGATCTTTGAGGGATAAATTAATCTACTGAAACGTTGAGAAGACAAGACAAATACTGTACAAACGAACTAACGCACAGAGAAACGTTGAGAAGATAAGGCAGATACTGTACAAAGGAACTAACATACGTAGAAACGATGAGAAGGTAAGGCTAATACTGTACAAACGAACTAACGTACGGAGAAACGTTGAGAAGATAAGACAAATACTGTACAAACGAACTAACGTACGGAGAAACGTTGAGTAGATAAGACAAATACTGTACAAATGAACTAACGTACGGAGAAACGTTGAGAAGATAAGACAGATACTGTACAAATAACCTAACGCACCGAGAACAATTTATTTGACGACAGTAACATCTTGCGAACGTATTACGATAAAGAGAAACATGAGACGAGACTAATATACCATACGAATGGACTAACGTATGGAGAAACTTAAAAAAGACAAGACTAAGACGGTACGAACAAATTAACATACGCAAAAGGTTTAATAGACAAGATTAATACATTACAAGCGAACGAACGTATGGAGAAGCGTTGAAAAGACAACACTAGTAGTGTACGAACTAACGTAGAGAACCGAGGAAACTTTGAGACAGTGCAGCTGTTAGGCAACGAAATTATTACATTCAACATACAGTTGACTTTTTTTGCCTCCAACATGGCTAGTAACTGGGAGAATTCCACGAGCTAAAACTGAAAATTCACGAGTTTTTGGCTAGCTGACCACCGCCAAGGTCGAGAGCCGGTTGAATTTTTAAAAAAATTTCTTATGTTGAGACCCAGTCTGCGGGCATACATGAAGTCCTAACACTGCTTAGCTTCACAATGCATCATTGGGCGATTTTCAAAGCACCGTGTACATTCGTTTTCAATTTTATCGGAACAGTTTGTCTGAGGCTATATATATGTGGAGAGAGTGTATTGCAGCAAAACAAAACATGTCGAGCTGTATCAGTTATCATTTGAATATAGTTCGAAGCAAATCGAATTGCTGAACGAGATCTTCAAGGGAAAAAGCTACCACGTTTTTCGTGTTCGGACATCATGTCAGACCATAGAAATTGGTCAGACATTTTGGAAATTTGGTCAGACAATGTCCGATCACCGACTGTTACTTCCAGCACTGCTGCAGGATGGTACATTTATCAGTATTTGTAATTTTAAGTGGCCTAATGCTTTCATAAAGGACAGGGTTTTTTTCAGAACCCGGTCTTTTGCTTAAAAAAATTCGAAGCACGCCGTTTCAGGACCATTATTTTTTATGGCCCGGTCTCAAATAACGAACCGTCCCTAACGTGCCCCAGACTCTGACGATCTGCTCGAGTTCGTGTTTATCAAACGTCTACTGCTATGCTCGCTCTTTGTATGCACGGTCTAGACACAACAGTAAATATTTTGTCATCTCTGTGTAAGCTTTCTCAGTTGTGGGCAAATCTATAACGACATGCAATGTTTGAGTTGAATTTGCGTTTTTCAGCAGAATAAATAAACGCGATAAGAAAGATAAGCTGAGTCATCAGAGTTTAAAAATTTCGTCATCCAGTAATGCTATAGACAAAATATTGTGTCACACAGTCACACTTTTCTACACACCAGTTGGTATAAATAGGGGATCGCGCTAACATTTGTTAAACCTGGGGGGTGGGGTGGGTCAGAATGGCTGGTGAAAATGCCCATTGGGCTTTCTTGTTCGTTTCTGAAAAACCAAACACCTCGATGGAAGCTACGCGCAAACGATTTCGCTCGATGTGCAAGTCATTTTGAAGAGCACTTACTGATGCAAACTGTGCACGTTTTTCAAAACTTCTACGAAAACTGTAGGGAATACGAGGAATCCCTCGATTAAGCTTAAAAAGCATTTCGGTGCAAATTTACAATAAAACGTGTATTTTCGTCTGATCACACTGACTTCATCAGGGAGTTTAACAAGATAATGAAAGGGAACTAGTTTAATACCTATGCTTTACAGTACAAATCATGTCCCAGTAAGGGTGTGAACAGCAAAAACACCCACAGAAACTTACGTGCAGGATATGACTAAAATCCTGTATTTTAAAATGTGCAATGTTTAATTTTGGGGCTCACGGATTTAACGTTATTTCCCTTTCATTACCTTGTTAAACTCCCTGATGAAGTCTGTGTGATCAGACGAAACCGGTCGGAGAATAAAACAAGTTGACAAGATGCGTTGCTGTGTGCTGCTCACTAGTTGATATTTTTTTAAAAGAAAAATTAAATGTTACAACTGCCAGGCCACTTATTTTGGTGAGACCGGCAGAAATTTGAACATCCAACTGACTGAACACAAACGAGCGACTAGAAATAATGATATCAACAATCACATTGCTGAGCACCATACAAAAACAAACCACAGAATCGACTGGGACTCTGCTAATTACATTACCTACAGTACAAACTACTTTCAGTGAATCACTCTGGAAACATGGTTTACTAAACACCACTGAACCGGTCTGAACCGTTGCCAACAACTACCTGCACCTTAAAAACGACTTATTGACAACAACAACAAGACAAACAAACAATGGACAAACAGACTTAATTTTACTAACAATAGACCAACGGACATTTGACTGTCAAAAGACGGATCGAAACGCACCAATCACGTTTAATAGTCTTCACAGCCAATGACATCACGGCTTATTAAACTGACAGACGACCAATAACACCGCGAGTTCGTCGAACCATCAGGACAATGATCAGAGACCTCTAAGATTTATTGACGATTCACAATTCACTTGACTTTGATGACGACTTCCGCTCAGGTTGTCGAAACATCAATCAATGTCACCTCAAAGAGTCCTTCTCAGGACTACACTCACCCGGACTCAGTTTAACGTGCTTGAGAAGCTTGAATACTTGAAGTTTGCTGACGAACTAGTTTTGCTGAGCCAAAAGATCACATGTGCACGGATGAAGTTGGAGGCACTCCAAGAGCAAGCTGCTAGAGATGGGCTGAAAGTGAATGCATCTAAGAGTAAGGAGATGAGGATTCGAGCGCTAGCCCCAGCAAATGGAGGGGATATCATGTGTAGAAGGAAGGCCTTGGAAGAAGTTACCGTCTTTACATATCTCTGCAGTATTGTTACCACAACCGGGGGTACAGAGGAAGATGTTGAGCCGAGATGCAGAAAAGCGCAAGTTGCCTTTTCCATGTTGAGACCAGTTTGGAGATCCCGGTACATGTCTTTGTGGACGAAGCTGAGAATCTTTAATTCGAACATGAAGTCCATCCTGTTGTATGGATCCGAGACATGGCGGTTGACCAAGACAATCGTCAACCAGCTCCAAGCCTTTATTAACCTTAGACACCGTTACATCCTTGGAGTCGTCTGGCCAAGAAAAATATCAAATGATGACCTGTGGCAGCGCACAAAGCAAGATAGGGAGAAAGTCACCATCAGAACATGAGCTATAGGAAACATGGATTTTGAGTTCTCATCGAACGTTGTTTCAAGCAAACTGCGATGAAACATGTCGACTATTCAATAAAACTATTACCTTACCGTCAGTTCTGCTGTCCCCTGTCTTTGATTTCTACTTTGTCTTCTGCAAATATCCCTGTTTCTCCCCGATTCTTCGGTGAGTTCGATATGCTCACTTTTACTGCCCGCCATTTTGAAAAACCACTCATTCCCAGTTCTACGCAGCCAACTAGAAACCTCCTAAAGCCGCCCTAAAGCCCAATGGGTAGGCCATCTTTTCCAGGTTATGGTTCCAAGCTCGTAAGAACATTGCATGAAGGACTTCCATATTTGGAAGGTCGTCGTGCAACGGATTAAAAGTTACAATTCAAATTAGGTTCTGTTGGGGGACTGGAAAGAGCTTTTTGCTCTTACCAGCTCAAGGCGAATTTGAAAAACATTAGCAATTGTCTTTTTGGCCCTACGATTGGCCAAAGGCACAAATCTCCTAGCAACGGCCCAAGCGCTTCCTTCCCAGTGGCTTTTAGGGCGGCTTTAGGAGGCTTTCTAGTTGGCTGCGTAGAACTGGGAATGAAAAGAACTGGGAATGAGTGGTTTTTCAAAATGGCGGGCGGTAAAAGTAAGCACATCGAACTCACTGAAGAATCAGGGAGAAACAGGGATATTTTTCAAAGACAAGGGACAGCAGAACTGACAGTTAGGTGATAGTTTTATTGAATAGTCGAAATATGTCATCGCTGTTTGCTTGAAACAACGTTCGATGAGAACTCAAAATCCATGTTTCCTATAGCTCATGATCAGACATAGGAAATGGAAATGGATCGGCCACACTCTCAGGAAACCTGTTACCAACACCACAAGGTAGTCCCTTAAGTGGAACCCACCAGAAGCTCGGATAAGACGCAGGCCGAAAACGTCATGGAAAAAAACCATCAAACAAGATATTGAAATGTCTTGAGAGCAAGTGAGACGGACGGCACAAAATAGAGCTCGCTGGAGAAAGAAAGCTACGTAATTTTGCAACCTTTGTGCGCCTGGGAGTGTAGCACAAAATGCATTTATGTGCAATATATAATGTACAGACTGTCGTGTAATATGTAATGTATAATGAAATGTATTTTAAACCTCAACGTTTTATTTCTCCGTACTTTAGCTCGTTGGTACAGTATTAGTCTTATCTTCTCAACGTTTGTACGTACCTTAGTTCGTATACAGAGTATTAGTCTTATCTTCTCAACGTTTCTCCGTCATTAGATGGTTTGTACAGTATTAGTCTTATCTTCTCAACGTTTCTCTGTCATTAGTTTGTCTGTACAGTATTAGTCTTATCTTCTCAACGTTTCTCCGTCATCAGTTCGTTTGTACAGTATTTCTTATCTTCTCAACGTTTCTCAGTACGTTAGCTCCTTTGTACAGTATCTGTCTTATCTTCTCAACGTTTCTCCGTGCGTTAGTTCATCTCTACAGTATTTGTCTTATCTTCTCAACGCTTCAGTAGATTCAGAATTTATCCTTCAAAGATCTGCACTCGCACCACGCAACCGTAGTCGTCGCTGCAGTGAAAAGCAACGTTGCATAGCGATGCGCTGCTAATCTACCATAAAGCTTCATGATGCTATTTTGCAGTAGCTCTCTTGCAGCGTTCCAGCAACCCCCAATGTCGCTTCTGCAACACTCATGCAGTCATTTTTGTCACTGCTGCAGTGTAATGAAAACAGCGTTCGCGCAACCTTTCCGTAGTGCTCACTTCAGTAACTGATAGACGCTAAAGCAGCACTGCGTGAACGTAATCTGTTTCGTACGGGTAGAGTAGCTTTAGTATTGTGACTTCATCCAGAACATCTTTAAAAACCACTTTAGGAATTTATGACAAAGTATTTACAATCAATTAAGTAATGAATGAACAGCGTACCGTCGTAGCGCCGTGCCCCCACACGGAACAATTGACTTATGTAGTGACGTGGGAAATAATAGCAGCGTAGCATGGTAACGCCGTATCCCCACACAGTAAGAGCAACAAGTAATAGCAGCGTACCGTAGTAGCCCCGTGACCCCGCACGGTACAGAGCGACTACATCGACAAATATTGAACGACGTGTCCTATGTTTCATAGCGAAGTAGACGAGCAAGAGGGATTACTTGTAATTGCATTTAAATTGCATTACAACCTTCAATTATGTGATAGTTTTTTCTCACTAGCATCGTACCGTAGCGTGCGAGCAAGAGAGCACAATCCTGCGATTAATTTTACTTGTATATATTGTTTACTTTCACCTGTTTAAGTTACGGAAGGCACAAGATCACACGGCTAGTTTCATTTTTCTTCACTGTGTGTTTGTAACGTAAACCTGTAATAGTTTTGATTTGTACAATGACAAATTGGCACCATGCTGTGCACCATGAGGCCATGTATGACTCAATTTCTTGGAATCACTGTTAATTGTTAAATTTACCTTGTCAAGTGAAAATGTTTTGGTTACAGCAAATCCCCAGCCAGCTTCAAAGCCTCGCCTTATCATAGCAGCACTTGTGGTGGGAGGTGCACTTGCTAGGCCAAACGGATTTTCAAACTTTAATCCACAGATATCCACACTCAGGTCAACATTATCTACTTCAGTGTAGAATTTGGGTAAACTGGGTTCCTTGGCCACAGGCAGACCATAAAGTGCCTACAAATTAGTATTGCAATACAGTTGTATTATACTTGTTATGGTTTAAATGTACAAAATAAATGGTCTGAGAGCAAGACAGTCATGTCCAAGTACTACTAGTTGCAGGGTTGCTGCTGATGACCAGGAAGAAATGTTTACTGGCATTTGAAAGTAAATAGTGTTATTCTATTCTGTAGTTTGTCAAGACAAAAAGACTAAAAAGAAAATAAAACTGTTGGGTTCACCTCAAATTGCAAATTTCACTTTCAGGCGAGAGCTTAGTATAATGGTACCTCTGCTTTTACAAAGGAACAAGCCAGCTGGATTAATCTACTACATTAGGTGACTTGAGTGTTCTGTTACCTGTGCTTGGGCTACAAATGTAAGTTTCCACTGTCTATTCTAACACCAACTAGCACATACAGTGTATATAACACGTGTACGTACCTGCAAATACTTGTGCATATGCCAGGCAGCCTGTTTACCATCATTTGTACTCTCCACTGTAGTATTGGCTACTCCAGCAACATCCCCGCCACAAAACACTCCTGGTTCACTAGTGCTCATCGTCTCTGGGTCCACTTCAGGAAGGTCCCACTTGTTGAACTTCAGAGGCTCCATGGCCTTAACAACTGGAAACAACCACAATTAAATATTTAAATAACACTTTTCTTTGTATCAAGTCCACTAATGAGAATACCAGAAAAGGAGGACAGGAAAAGTGTTCCAAATTTCTTTTTGTTGGCTCTATTTTAGCAAACAGGTTATCACGTGAAAAAACAAAATACTTCTGCATATTTGTCTTATAGTTACCAACATAAATTAAAAGTTTACCTTATTTCTTTTTCCTAGAAATTAATTGAAGCAACTCAAGCAGAGCAGAACAATTGTGTTTAATTAATTTGTTCATTGTTTTAACTGACACGGAAAAATCAACCCAGCAGGCTTCTCGTTTGTTTTGTTGCGTTTTTAGGAAATTTAAGCTAATCATACTGTTTCACAATGAGCAAACAAAAATGAAAACACAAAATCAAGGATAGCAAACACAAAAGACCTTGATTTAATAAATACACGTTGAACAGCAGACCAATAATTACCATCACTGTCACTGAGTGTGGAACCAAACGCTGAAATAACAAAATTTGCTTTTATCTTTAGCATCTGTTCTGCATCTTCAACCCAAGTTCCATCCTCTAGCTGAAATTCAACAAAATGCTGTAAATCGCATTGCACTGAATAGATGTGACTTTACTTACTAGTAACTATGGTTTTGTTAACAAATGAATATAAATCCATCCAATTGAACAATGCAATGTCAAGTTTATCATGGGCAGGGTAACCAGTTGAATCGCTCTTACTACTGAGAGACTTGACTCTCATTGAGGACTCAGTATTTTAATTCGCCAGTTTCTCCTATAAGCTTCACTTTTGCACATGTAACAAACTGAACAGAGGTAACTAACGACATGACCAAGCTACACACATGTACTTTCTTTATCTTTTGATTATCAAAAGTTAACTGTAAATTAATACAAATAAACGCAGAAAAGGTTAAATGCACCATTGCATGTTGCAAATAGGAATAATCCATGATTCACAAACCTGCTCTGTCTTGTAAAATTCCATTGCCCAAATTTTTCCATCCTTAACGTGAACCTAAAAGGATTATGTACATCACGTATCTTGCAAACATTCCAAGGTTGTACCCAGTAAAAAGCCAAACAAAGATGCTTTACATTCCATAAAATTTAACTACCAATACTTACAGTTAAGGTTCAAAATATTTGATACAAGTACAATGACAAACATCAGTGTAAGACCAACTCTCTTCAGTAAGCAACCACAATGCCAAAATACCAAACATGCTGCTCATGCAAACATGTGACAGTTGAAACTTCTTAGCTTGTAAACAACCACATCCTGTATCTGGACTCACCACTTTAATGTGTTACTGCACCTAGAGATTTGAATTTATCTTTTGTCTCTGACCTCTGATAAATGTCCTCTCAACTTACAGTGATATGAAAACGAAGTACCGTATTTTCTCGATTAAACGCCGGACCCCGAATAAATGCCGGGTTCAAATAAACGCCGGGTCTACAGGGCCGAGTTTAAAATAAACGCCCCCGGCGTTTATTCGGGGTCCCGGCGTTTATTTGAGGTCCCGGCGTTTATTTGAGATGGGTATATTAAATCAGGATTACGTGTCGTGACTGCATACTAGTCCTTTTTCTACCATTATATTTGAATTTATACACTAATATTTAAATATTAAAAGTACTTCTATTAAAACAGATGAAACAAACGACGCATCAGGTATCGTATCAATCTCTTTTAAATCATGGTAACTTTTCTGCGGGCTTGTACATCAAGCAAGGATCATCTCTAGGGTCTCT
>Ga0126336_10001339_pt1 | contig 12632 bp, 14 predicted proteins | sample SidCmetagenome_FD_92530 | JGI IMG/M metagenome (GOLD analysis project Ga0126336, IMG submission 92530) | Coral microbial communities from El Islote,Puerto Morelos, Mexico - Siderastrea C C metagenome | ecosystem: Host-associated > Invertebrates > Cnidaria > Coral | place: El Islote,Puerto... | reverse complement strand
TTTATTTTATCCTAGGAATTTACTTTGTTTCTTCAATAAAAGTCAATTCATTTGCTGGAAGGGTTTATGTACTTATGAAAAGTCGTGCGGTACACTTATCGGAGCGGCCCTTCGCCTCTTCATATGTGTTTTCCAAGTAAGATGTTGGTCAATGTAAACTCCTAAAAATTTTATAGTCTCTACTAATTCGACAATATTGTTGTCCATAATTAGTGGGCGTATTTGAGGTAAGATTTTTTGCGTAGGTCTGAAAATTATTAGCTTAGTTTTGTTCACATAAATTGACAGCCTTTAGCCAAGCTGACACATTTTGTAGTTCATAATTTAGTTGGTTTATTAGGATGTTGGGATCCTTGTGTTCCAAGAATAAACTAGTGTCATCAGTAAATAAAATGCTGTTGAGAGTATTTGAACAAGTTGGTAAATCATTTACATAAAGAATGAAAAACAGCGGACCTAGTATAGATCCTTGTGGTACATCACGGATCTGATTACAAAGACAAGATTTGGATTCTTTTACCTGTACAAATTGTTTTCTTTGCAAGAGATAATCAGTAAGCCATCTATGAGCAGTTGCGGTGATTCCATACATTTGAAGTTAACGGAATAAAATTGCATGGTCGAGAGTATCAAATGCTTTAGATAAGTCAAGAAATGTGTTAGAGTAAGTCAAGAAATAGGTTAGCTGAGGCTTTCTGTCCTGATCCAGTTTCCTCCGTTGTTGGTTGATCTGAGGGTTGAGGAGCACTGCCTGCACTGTCGTCGATAATTAGCTTGTCATAACGAAGGAGGGCTCGTTGGTTTCTTTCTCACGCTTGCTTTAATTGAGGCGTCGAACCCATTCGTTTTTTCATGACCCGATTGGAATAGTCCTTGTCGACAAAGACATTCATTCCACGGAGCTTCTTCTTGGCCTTTAGCAATGATTCGCGGTCTTTGTAGTTCAGAAAGCGAGCTGCAAGGTTTTCCAATGCGGTGTGCTCTTTCAATAATGACATTGTAACCAACTTCTGGTTGTATTCAAATTCTTGATTTTGACTTCTGTTTCTTGCCATGTTTCGTTAGTCAACTCTGTGATGCCTTCAGAGGACAGATTGTTGCGTCTGGATCGATTTTCAAAGTCTTCGATTTTATCTTCAAGATACTCCTTGTCAGATGTAATTTTATTTACATTGTTGTTATCCTTGAGCAACTGGTCGATTTGGGTTTGAGTGAACTCAAGGCTTGTCTTAATGCTTACAGTACCCTTGATTATTTTGTTTACTCGAACATTAACTGAATCCGTGTAGGCACTAATGAAGGACTCTTTAATGTAGATTCTTGTTGTTTAAGTGAGTACTCCACCAATAGGCCAGTGTCACTAAGCAAATCACTAATCTAGCTAAGTAAGGGGTAACAACCCCTTCTCCTCTTCAGGGGTGCAGGTCACGATCCCCTGAGAGAGGTCCTTACTCCTCTTCAGGGCTGCAGGTCACAATTTCCTAAAAGAGGTCCTTTCTCCCCAGGGCTGCCGGTCATAATACCCTGAAAGAGGTCCTTAGTCAGGGCTTACAATCCCCACTCCTCTCCATGGGTCACAATCCCCTGGGAGAGGTCCTTAGTCCTTAGGGAGTTTAGACAAGTTTAGACGCATGGTTACTCTGGTAACCCATCCATTCTGTGAGTCTATGGGGCCAAGGGTGACCTATACGGGAGCACTCCATCCCCACGAATAAACAAAGTGTATTCCCCAAAGACGAAACAAACCCACACTAAAATTCTGTTTAATTAAATGTATCATCCAACAACTGACGTGAAACCCCAAAAAGAAGAGCATGGGGGCAGTGAATGTGTCGTTCATAGCAATCTGAGGACCATCGGTCAAGTGTTTTTATAAGCCAGAGAGAAAGGCCCACTGCCGCAGAAGTAGAAGCGGCCCCAATCCTATAGCTATGTCCAGCATACTGAGAGTGCTGAAAACCAGCTGTGGTCCCCTGGGAGGACAGATAAGTTATCGTGGTCTGACGCGAACGAAATGGATCAGTTTTGGATACTTTCATCCTAACTGACATACATTCGGGATTGCGAAAACTGGGGAGAAAAGTTATATCCCCTGGGGACAAATGGATTGCAGGTGAATAGTGCAAGTTGCATGGCATTTCTCCCAGACGAAGGAAACCAAAATGCCGAGGTCACGGCAGCTCATATCATAATAGAGTCGTAATTTGTGGTAGCAGGAATAGCAAGAAGCTGAAAAAACAATTTCAGGTGACTTATTGTGATAGGGAGGCGAATTCTAGAAGAATTGCCATGGGATCGCTTAATACCACGGCAAATCACATGCAACGGGGAAATTTCTTAAGGTCCAACTGATAACCCGAGCGGATATGCAGGTGTCATACTGCAGCCAGGTGTCCCTTGATGGAGGAATGTTTGATTGTCTTTGCCAGATATGCTGCATATTGGATAAGAGTCTCTTCGTTGGTTGGCAAATGGGTTGATTTATGTGGGCTATGGAATGCGCAAAACTCTACAAATCAATGCGCCATGCTTGATGGTAGAAGTTATGCCTTAGGGTTAGGAGTGTCAGATGGCAAACTAGGTCCGTAACCCTGGGAAACGCTTAGAGTTCACTATGCTGACAACTGATTCATTGTCACAATGCGCTTATTTGCGAGCTCAGCTCCCCATAGGTGGCATGCTACTACCAAAGCAAATAGCTCTTGCCAGGCAATGCTAACACTAGGGGCATTGAGTTGGCGGTGAGTCTCCCACTGACCATGAAAACATTTTTTACGTAGGATCCCACCATACCCGAGTAAGAGACTGCAACTCCTTTATGGTGCTTTGTTTTGTCTTAAAGAGGGCAAGAGAGGCCTGTATTCGTTCGACCTTATCATGGCAGATTAAAAGCGGGGGAGGATGAGGCTGGTTCGATGATCAAAAAGTCATCAAGGATACGACACACAAACGAAATGAGGCAGTGATGGAGGAGGATCCACTCTGTTGCATCGCATAATAAATTGAACAGGAGGGGGGCACTTCTCAACCCAAAGGGGAGCACCTTATCATAGTGATAGCTGCCCTCCCAATACATCCCAAAGAGCTCATAATCTGATGGTCTAAGAGGGATGAGGCGAAAGGCCGATTCGATATCTGTCTTCGCAAGAAAACACCCCTGACCAAGGCTCAGAATCCCTTTGATTGCATTATCGATTGTACTATACTGAGGGCTAAAATCCTCTTTTGAAATCGAGGAGTTGATACTTGTCTCTCCAGATTTTGGGAAAGACAAGCGAAACATGGCCCTAAACTTAGCCTGCGAGCAGGCTCACTTGTTTGGGGAATTTGCGGGCGACAATCTTGGCGGCTAAAGCCGCCATTTGCAAGCCGGCGAGAGGAATGGGTCGAGTAAAAGTGAGCCTGCACGAAAGCCATTGAATCTTGAATTCCGCCCCTTGCAAGGTGTCAAGTTGCCACTCAGTAAGTAAACAATCAAAATGAAGCGAAATGTCAATAAACACGACGGAGACTTGCACATGGAGAGTTTCACGCCAGATAATGCAACTTTCCATGGATCGTTCGGTAACTCCAAAGAAAGTTGTAAATAAGCCCAGCGATTATTGCCGCGTTTGCAATTGTGCATTTAATGTCAGTATGGAACCGGGAAATCTGGCTGAATATCCACTGACAATTTATTTCAACCCTCAAATCGTGATGGCAGCCGTGGTTCTGTTTTGGCTTCGATGTGTGAGAAAATTGGAATTCCACTGGTGAAGGCCCCACGTTTGTCAGAGCGTGTTGGCAACCCTTGTGCTCGCAAAATCAGAAACATGAGCAGATTGGTCAATGATTTAAAAGAAGCAACTAGTGTTGATGGTGCAGGGGAGGAAAATATTCGAAGTAAACGCCAACTGCCCACTTCTGTTTCGACACCAGATTGAAGTCCTGTAAACAGGAAAGTGTCTCAAACGAACAGACAGGGAGAACCATTTTCGCGAAAGTCACCATTTAATTCTGAACAGAGTGAACTCTCCAGTTCTGGAGTACAAGAACAGAGTCAACCTTAAACGCTGGGCTACAAAAACCAAGCGAAAACTTGAAAAGCAGCGGAAATCATTCAGGAATCGAGGATTTGCTGTTACAACACTCAAACATCAATGACTTAGTTGGAAACGAGGAAACTGCGTTGAAGGTCATTATTGTTTACCCGAAAGGACATGTAGTTGTTCGCACTCCAGCCGACAAACAATCCAAAAATCTTATTAAGAACATTTCGTTAAGATGCTGGAAAGCGGTGGCAAACGGCATTTTCAGTCATGTTGCTGTCCGAGAAGAAATGACTGAAGCCTTGCAGAGAGCAGTGTCGTCAGAGTTTAAAGAATATAGCCTTTCAGATTCCATTTTCAAAGGAACTGATCCAGATCAGTTAGCTGGGTTTTCCACAAAATTAGTGCTCGAGGAAATGAGAATCCTCTGCCCTCTCTGGAATGCCAGCATGCACGTGAATGCCAGCAGTCACGGAGCGTTTGGAAACCGGCGCTACACAAATTCCGCAGCCCTTTGTACCCCGGTAGCTGCACGCGTACGAAATGCCCAAATGTCTGCTTTGGCGTATCGTATATCTGCCATTTTATTTCATGCTGACATTGGCTTCGACAACATAAAAATGGGGGAAAGCTTTGACGCCAAAGTTTACGTCACTACTTTAGCATTCCTTGAAGAAGTTCAAGAGAAGCAAGTACCAAAGTTCGACTTGGACGACGTGGTCATTGAAACACAAGTGGTTTAACGGAAGACACAGTCAAAGGATACTCGTTTTATCAACCGGGAATTTTGCAGAATGCATCAAAGATCACCAGGAGAAAAATGTCACAGATGACACCCTAAAAGCTGCCATTAGTAACGTGAAAGGAGAACATCTTCCTTTATTCAATTGAGTCTTAATTTTGTTCCCAGAATTTAGTTAATTGGAGAATCGCACATTTCTGGTGATTTTGTATCGACTTGTATACGTACAGATGCCAGGAAAGATAATAAACTTTAAAACAATGTTTTTGAACTTTTTTTATCGTGCGTGGGAATCTTATATAGGACTTTATTAAACCCTAGTTTATAGTGAGATTGCAAAATGGGTGATGATGTGTTACTTGCATGACATTACTTTACGTTGGTATTTCCTCACCTTTATTTAAATTTTATTTTAACTGGGATTGTTGGGGATAATGTTGATTTGGAGGTTCGTGCCAGAATTCAGACCAAAGAGCATAAAAACAAGTCCCTCCGTTGGGCTCACAAGTACGCTGAGTTGGCAAGAGTTGTTACCCCCATGGCAGAGGCAAAATCCCCTCAGAAGCAACTAAAGGATGTCCAGCTGATCGAAATACTTCGCTCCGTGGATGACTTGTACTCCCTGAAGAAAACTTGAGCAATACTAATCAGCAGAGTGCTCTGCAAGTACATTGTTTCATTCCGTGGTTTAAAGGATGTAGTTCTTCATCACATTCTTCATCAATATTCAGATGAAATTGCTCAAAAGTCGCATATGGTAAGATACATTCTTTTCAATTTGGTCTTGTAGGAATGTTGTCAGTTGAGATATTCACTGGCTATATCGTGTACACTGGTTCAGTATACAATGAGGTGAGGTTTTGTTATTCAAGTGCATGAGTTAGAATCGAATAATTGTCCTATAGAACTTTGCACGATAGCATCATTTGACTACAACTACCAGAATTCATTTCATTTCTCCTTTCTTATTAAAATTTTGTAACCCTAGTGAGGTTTTGATAACAGTGGCCCTAATTTGCATCTGAAAAAACGAACTGAAGGATCCTGGTAGTTGTAGTCAAATGGCGCCATCATGCAAATGTCCTATTAAACTGTTAAAGCAACATATGTCATTACACATGCCACAACTGAAATCTATTTCGTTATCCAACTTTAAATTAACACTTCATTGTTGTTTCCTTAGTGTGGCCTAGATTTGTATTTTTGGAATCCTAATGTGGCAGGGGAAATGGCGCCGATTTTAAAGAGCAACCAGGAAAAGTATGTGCCAGTTGCCAGTGTCGATGACCAGAAGAAGGTACTTCTTCGTGTTGCACAGCATGAGGACCAGCTGTATTAGGAGAGAGGTCGAAATGTCCAGTGGGCTTTTGGTGATGGAGGGAATGTATATGACAGATTAGAGGGTTTAAGAACAGAATTTGCAGTTTGGAATGTCAAAGTCACACTCTACAAGGTGATTGATTAGAAATACACTTTACCGGTATTTTGTTTGAACAGTCAGTTCAAAGAATTATCATTATTTCAGACTCATAGTGATGTAGCCAGTGAGCAGGCTCACTTGTTTTGGAAATTATTGCTCCTATGGAAAGATTCTAGAAACACAAGCACTACTTGGCTTGTATCCCTGGGAATCTGAAACACCAAAATACTGGAAAGATGACAATCATTATCTCTTACTTCACATGATTAAACTGCAACAATTAAACCCATAACATACCCAAAATGGTGAAATTGCCTGGAAATTGAGATTTTCTTTCCATTTACTTTGATTTAAGTAACTCAGTTAATTATATTTTGGCTGTTAGGTAAATTATGCGCCATTTAAATTTCAGGTGCAAATGTTTTGAGAAGAAATTACGGTAAAATGTAATTTTAGACAATAAATGACATTCATGCAACTCATCATCTCTAAAAGTGGTCATGTCTTCATTTTTGCAGACAGAATTCGAGGCATTCGTAAAAGCAAAATCAGCAACTGAGGAAGGAACAAGTGCAGCCAGCATCAACCGGACTGGTAAAACTAACACACGGAAAGGAGTCCACTCAAACTACAATGAATATAAAGAATTTCATGAAAGAGAAGTGGAGGCACACATCTGTGCAGCATTCATGGAAATGTCTTCAAAGAGTAAAGTGGAAGGTAAACAGCCTTTTATTGTGACGAAAGGATTATTGATATTGATAAACTAGCACATGTTGGTCACAATAATAAAAAGCACACTATAACAGCAATAACCAAGCCCTCAGGCAAATACAAACTGCATTTAGGCAGGGAAAAACACTTTGAGGTTTTGAAAACAGTGTTGCAAATTTCTTTCAGTTTAATTGTCCGGGATAAGACTGTTCATCTCGATAACAAATCTTTTTCAACATTTTTGTAAATTAATGTAATGTTTTCCATTATTTTATGCCTACATCAACCTTTATTTAATATCCCTGACAAGTCAGTTTCTAAAGCAAGTAGACAGAAATGGCTTTTGGAGCTTTGTGAGCAACTTGTGGACAACTACATCTATGGTGAATCAGAAGTGCAAGCCCTTGTTGAACAGACTCAGACACTGCAAGATGCTACAAACCAACCATTTAGATGTAGAGCAGCAGACTATCAACTTGTCTACGTGCATCACTCAAGGAGAGTTAGGTATGGAAAGTGTTATGACATAACATTGTATCCATTAAGCAAGGTAAACTTTATACATAGTGAAACACCAGATCATAACACCCACTCGAACCCACATAAATACAGAAACTGCAGCTCATGTTTGCTCGAAATGGCGCTTGATGCATTTCACTGAAAACAGGAGTGTCAACTACTAAAGTTAAGTTAACTCTACTGTGGGGAACTTCATGTGAGGCTTACACATGATATAAACTTTGTCTGTATGAGTCCAATTCAAAGATTTAAAGAACATTCTTAACAGAAACACAGTGACCCTTTGGCCTTACATTTCCAGTTATAAGGCCCAACCATATATAACATTCCCTTGAAACATAAAGAAAAAAAAAATAATAATAATAACAATAATAATAATAAAGTGGAATTTGGACTTGGCATCTCCACAGTTCAAAGTGGCTATTCATCCACGGATTCCATACATATTCATTCCATCACTAAAATTCTCTTTAAATACTACTACCATTTATTGCTTGAGTTCTTTCTGATAATAAATTGCCCGATAAAAAATGCCATTCTAGTTAAATCCCAACCAATTTTGAAATGCAAAATTCCCAATACCCCAATAAAGGCCCTCACTAGATATTCACTTTGAAACAGTAACAGTTGTGTTTAAAACTGCAGGCATGAGATTGAGATGCATGGCAGGAATTTCAATGGGTTGTGGGTGAAAGAGATGAATTCGGCTACTTCTACTGTAGAGCTGGTTGTGACAACGTCTTCTTGACGAAGACTACAAGAAACAGGTTAGACATTTATGTTAATTCAACCGTGAGTGATGAAAATGAGTATTTGTTTGATTAGGTTAGTTTAAAAAAAATGAAGTAATGTGTAGTTCCAGAAAAAATCCGTACTCAACCCATGGAAGGTCATTGGAAATTCCTAGGGGGAAGGGGGGTCTTAAGAGCCAAAATTTTAGAAGCAAAGTATGAAGCTAAACTGGAATTTCTTGGGGGGAGGGGGTGCAAAACAAAAACCTTTCATGGGGAGGGTATGGATATTTTCTGGAACTACACAATACCATTATTTTTAGATGCCAAGTGAAGTCTGTGAGTGGGTTGCTGTTGGCATTTCTTACATTGCTACTTCAGCTTGGGGCTTACTGTGGACAAAACGTTTTTTAAGTGACTTAAGCTCTCAGTGCTAATGCAGAAACGGTTGCCCTCTAATTGAATCTCTAGACACGAAAGAAGTTCACATGAAGGCACTGCAGTTGACGAGTGTTCAGGTGAACAGGAGGGCACAACTCCCCAAGACCATCTGTACAACTACCATTAGGCCAAACTATCATTTGGCTTAATTCTGTTAGAATTTAATGATGCTATTAAAGAGGTTGATGGGGGACGGTTATTCAAATTGTACAAGTTGGCATTGCTTCTGTTCTAAACAAATGGCCACGTTAAGTATGCCTATGTTGTACTGCTGTACTTGTGTCAAATCATAGCAATCCTCCCTGAATCTGAGGCATCTGATTTAAAACACAACAGGTTTCATAATAAGTATGGAGGGAAAGGGAAAAATATCCCCCTTGATTTGCTCAAAGAGCAACTTAACAAAGATCTGAAAACAATGTGGAAGGGACTTGGGGCCAACTTATCCGAGAAAAGTGCCTCACGGATTGCAAATGCTCTGGAGATGCTGCAATCAATCTTGATCTCAGTGGACAGTGACTGCACACTGGAAAAGAGAACGGGTTACAGAGCAACAAAAAGCCCTGAAGAGAGTGTCAAACAAATACTGGGAGATTTGATGAACAAGAGTGTTTTCAGGTTCACCCTGGGAGGGAAGGGCATCTGTCTTTTCCAAATTTCGATAGAAACCTCTTAAAGGGTCCTGATTACAGGGATTTACACAAGTGGATGACTGAACATATTTCCCTCTGGGTTCAATTTATGAGGGGCGTCATAACTGAAAAAAAAAAACGCCATTACTACAGTAAGTTCTCAAGTATTGCAATCCAGTCCTAGGAAATAGCTCTGTCTGTAAGGTGATGTTACTGTGTGGTGTAACTTGTTCTGTGGGATCTCTGTTTTGATTTATTTGTCCAAGGGCTCTTATTTTTAATTTTAATTATCTGCAATTAAATCTTTCCTACTTCATTTGCAATTCCAGTGTCCAGTTTTTGGATGCCATGCCAAAACAAAGAAAAAGTAAATTACAAAAATTTTATAATTGAACTCCTACAGAAATTAACACCACACAGGAAAAATCAACAGAGTGTAACTCGAGACTGAAATGATAACCAAAGGTTGGCCTATATCCCAAGGAGCTAAACAAAAAGTGGGTGTATAACAGAAGTTAAATAGCAAGGATCTCAGAACCACAAATGTCATGGTGATGATTTGACGAAAAAGTGTTTTTATTCCTAAGAAATTTAATATCAGTCTGTGAAGACGTAATCTGCTGGGATATTTTTCAAACGCAGCCGCAGTTACAGTTGGTTTATAATCCGCTGCCTAATTCTGTTATTTATTTTGTTCATAATACTGTCGCCCTTTGGGTTTCTTAATTTCATCGCCTCGATCTTATTATAAACCATTATACAGAAGTAATAGTTTCCCCGAAAAATTTGTGAAGAGTTAGACTGCCATTTGGTTTATTGTATACTTCGTTTTGTTTTGCAAAATCCATATTCATAAGGATCGGGTTATTTATTGTACTTATCGGTTTCGGTTTGCTTTTATTATGGCGCCTGGTATTTCCCCTCTTGACTTTTTTCGTCTTCAGAAAATGGTCATTGCAAAAAATTCGGGGTGAACATACACGATGTTTCCATTCGCGCGATTATCGAAGAATTATCCATTCATTTCGCCGAGGATAAACTAATTTATTTATCTTGTTCGTTGGCTGCCAATTTTGCAAGTAATGCGAGAAAGCACGTTCGAAAGCACGTCCCTTTTGGTCTGGCAAATGAGGCAATCAAATGCCTGCATCGGCACCCCTTGGAATTTTTTATTGACAGGCTGAACACCTCAGCCTCAGTCTCAGATTCGTTCCGTGTTTAAAAGCCAAAATTTTAGAGGCGAAGTTTGAAGGGGGTGCAAAACAAAATTAAACCTTCTGTGGGGAGTATGGAACTACACATTAGATGAGTGTATCAGGCTGTGTAATTTTTGGCCAACGTAGCAACATTTTAAAGGAGTGATTTGGATATTTTATCTAATTTTGTGAAAAATGTAGTATGGAAAAGTGAAAGAACGGTCAGCTTATTATACAAAATGGTTCTGCATAGATCTTCACTTTACATGTAGCAAAACCTATTAAATGAAGAAAGTGCTGTGTGAAGGTAGCCACATTCACCTGAAACATTTAAATGAAAGGTTGATAGCAAGAGAAATCAATGTTTATTGTAATGGAACTCAAATCTCTTCAAAAGCCTTGTAAAAAGCTGAAGCAATTAATGAAATTAAGCATGACTGTTTTTTTTTCTCACAGTTTAAATTGAAATAAATGAAATCAACCGAGTAATTCCTTCTAGTAATAATTATTTTAGCTTGAAGCAATTTTGATTTCAAGTGCAAGGTCATCACTAATGCTTCTCTTGCTCTAAGTCCTTCAGGTGAAGGGTACATGTACAACAGAGGGTGAAAAGGGAGGTTGGTTGTGGGTGGGTGCAGGGTTAAGCATAAATTTGAGAAACCATGAAATGGAATTTGATCATGTCACCTATTGATCAGAAATCTCTTTTTTTTATTAGTAAGTGACAAGGGGCTCACTCATATCAATTTCAGCCCTGGGCCCATACACGTACAACTTTTAAAGCACTTTTTGGTTGAGAACCACAAAATATTGTGGGCTAGGCAACACTACCAAAGTGTTAAAACCAGGGTAGTTTAGGGGGGGGGAGGGAGAGATAACTAGGATTATAATCACTGTTGACTAGTTAATGACAGCATGTAATTATGATTAACTTAGTTCATTGTCACATTCAGAAGAAAAATCAAAGTAACCATAATGTTCATTGACCTGATCATGACGGCTAGTGCTACTTGTAGGGTAAAATACTTCTGCAATGTCACCAAAGATTTCTTGGAAAACTTCGAGAATCTTGATTACATGTGAAACCGAAAACACAGGAAATGATGACGTCAAGTCTCCAATGGAAAATATTTCTGAGCATCTCTCAACAATGTCCTGACAAAGTTCAACAGAAAAACCAGGTGACACATCTTTATCAAAGAGCATTCCACTAGTAGCTCTCTAGGATTCCCTCAGTTCCAGTAATGCCTCGTACAGTTCACACTTATCTTCATCAGTTACAGTTCGTGCCATTGTTTGACCTCCTGATAAAGTCTGCCCCATTCCTTCTTCAAATGGGAACCTTTCTGCTGTACATTCAACTCCATTGCATTTACATATGGCCCTGCAGTTGCTGCAGCGGTCATGTCCAGGTTGCAATGGCTCAATTACTGGGTCAAAGGCCTCGTAGCTGGCAACTCTTAAACAGCCATCTGACCTAACAAAAACCTTAACTTCTCCTCGAATGAGTGAGCTGCTGTCCCTGATAAATAACAATATTGTCCGATTGATGTCCATCGCGACCAGCTCTTCCTGCCTCTTGGTGATGATCAAGAAGATTATGAGCTGGCCCCCAGTTGATCACATATCGAATGTCTGGGAAATTGACACCCATACTTAATGCTGTTTGTAGCCGCTAAATTAACCAGCGTGCACTACCAATTTTATTTCCAAACGAAGATCACGATAAGGTACGTGTACAATAAGATGCTGTTCGGGAGAAATGAACAAACGCCCCGACCCAGCATAACAGTGACAGTTCTAGAAAAATAAAATAATAATATGAACGGAAACGAACGAATTACAAATGACGGACGAACACGAACTAACCTTATCGGTGACACTCCAGGAAGACAGAAAACACAACGATGCGGCGTGATCAGGAAAGAACAAGATACGCTAACGATTAAAATTCAAAATGACACAAAGAAATCTAAAACAACGATTACATTTCCAACAGAATACACAAGGGAATGCAAAAACAAAGAAAATTTAAATTCGAATAGCGCGGTAACACTGTTGTTGCCACAACTAATCGCTTTTTCCCGCCACTTTTTAAGTCAGCTACAAGTCTTTCTTTGTATTTGTCCAAGAAAGTGAGTGATAAATCCCCACAATACAGTCTTTCGGATTCCTTGAAGTTGGGGTACAAAGGCAGAGTCTCCTAATT
>Ga0126336_10001338_pt1 | contig 12633 bp, 9 predicted proteins | sample SidCmetagenome_FD_92530 | JGI IMG/M metagenome (GOLD analysis project Ga0126336, IMG submission 92530) | Coral microbial communities from El Islote,Puerto Morelos, Mexico - Siderastrea C C metagenome | ecosystem: Host-associated > Invertebrates > Cnidaria > Coral | place: El Islote,Puerto... | reverse complement strand
ATTGGCCTGTTTATGCTTCACTTCATTTGCTTTTCTCCTGACACTAGACAAAAACAAAATTAATTGATTCGTTTGTTGTAGAGAATTTTGCATTTTAACGAATTCGAAATTTAAGTTTCTTTCGATAAAAAGGGCATTCATAGTTCCGTTGGCCGCGTCATAGTGAACTCAGCATTTTAGGAGGCTATAAATGGTCACTTTACTAGAGCCCGCTAACTCCCGATAACTTTCCGGGCCCCAAAACTAGTTATTTTAGGTGCACAATATTCTCCAATAGCTATACAATTTTAATTATTTTGAAAGCTATAATTATTTCGTGAAGCATTTTGATAAGCTTGCGCCAATAATAACCATTAGCTGATAAATAAATGAGCTGGAAAAAAATTACTTACTGGGTCTGGTCAGCTGTTTGGTCCTACCTGGTGTTCAGGTTTGGTGCCTGTTCTCTAGCGCAGTTGCCGGGCAATAAAAGACGTTTGTTTAGTCACTTTCCCTCCTCTTATTAAGTCCACGTACCCGAGCACGTGGGTGGTGCTCGGTGGTGGGTGGTGTTCAGTCTGAACACGTCCTCGATTAAAATTTGAACAATTACTTGGCTAACAGTCAACGTAATCAGCAAGGACCCTCAGCGCTACCAAGAGAAAATAAAGAGGAAAATAACGGCGCTACCTGGATTTTGTTTGTAGTGTCACGCGATCACGGAATGGGATGTTTGTGATCCTTTGTCAGACAGTGTACTAGGGGCAAGGTTGAGGCAACGGGAAAGAGAAACATCTTGTGTTTTGTAAGCTAAAAAAGATAACTAAAATCCTCTGCTGGAATATGTTACATCGTTGTTATCTTCATGCGGTTGTAGTTTTGATAACAAAAATTACAAAGATTATTTACGTGGGTAGCGGGCAAAAAAAAAGCCTCGCCGACCTACGTGTAATTTAGAAGAACGTGACAAGAATAGTTCAAGACTTTAACTGCTTTGTAAAAGGCATAGAAATCCTTACAATATAATAAAGGAATTGCTAATCTTGATTGTAAAACATCGCCCACAATGCTATTGTCTATTGCAACATGTACTTACAGCGCCCGAATTCAGAGTGTGCAGCATAATAATTTGCATGTTTAGAATTAGTCTCCTTTGATTGGTGAGCGGACTAGGCTTTGGGAATAGCGCTCTATTTAGGCCTCGCTCCCTGTTCAAACCTACTGAATAGTGAGATTCGTCAAAGAGTTCACGAGCAATGTTTTTTAATGACTCCACAGACTTCCCAAGTCGTTATCTAAAATAGTTTCATGCAGATTAAGCGGTTTAAGGTGGTTGAGACAGGCGCGAAGCGTAACTTGCCCGCCACGAGAGGAGCGCCAAACTGAATTGTTTCTCGTGCTTTGACCGTCTGTGTGTTGGCTATACTAGCGAGCTTGAAGCGCGAATGGTCTGTCTGTCTGCAGGTTTGTTTTTGTATAGCGAGCTTCATCGCGAATCACACCCGCACGACTAGAGGTGCGCGTCATGTCAATGAATTGCTCGCTCATCGTGGCTATTGTATTTACGCTCGCTCTCTGAGCACCGCTTAACTGCAGTCCTAAGAACTTTCTAAGAACTTCAGAATTGGATAAGAGGCTGTTTTATTTTATTCTTCAGGCGGATGATTCTTCCTACTTCTGCCCAACGTATAGCGTATAGGACCTGTTTAAATGAAGGAAAGGTTACCCGGTATCCCCGGTTTAATTACCTGCCTTTAAGAAAAGTGGCTAAGCCCGAAAGCCCACGTTAATTCACTTGTAAAATTCTAGCCCTTCCAACCGGCCTTCCGCAGAGTCATTAAAGCGTGTCCCATTGTGGAAGTACAAACTATAGCTTAAAATAATTGCCCCAGAGTTCTAGTTTTCGTTTCACAATGAAGGTCATCTTTCCCTTAGAAAATATTTAACAATGTCTAGATTCACATATATTTACCGGACAAATTTTTTATGGTTTCGGTTTCTACAACTTTTAGTCTTGTTTGTACTAGCTTCTCTAATGGATAATGGCGAATCCAAAAGGAAGACTACGTGTAGCAAGGCCAAACAAAGAGTAAGAATTATAATAGACTACAAGCAGTTCCTTTTCGGGAATGACAACGATAGTCGAGAGAAGAAAAAAAAGAGAAGCGAGCGTGAAAATCGCCTGCCTTGTCCCGCAAGGGGTGTTTATATACGTTTGACTATGTACTGTTTACGAAATATAGAGGAACGCTTGATTTTGTTTGGCGAGTTGTTTATGAAGTTAGATCCAGATTGCTGTGTTAGTTTAAAGGTTTCCTGCACTGTACTAGGCTTTTTTATAATTTACCCTCGCAATTGGCCTGACTACAATGAAAATCACGATTGATCATTTCAGGTAATATAATAGTTTTATCAAGGACTATCAATAAACATCCACTTGGTGGAAAAACCTAGGCAGAGCACAACTGACACAACTATAGAAAAAAATGTTTCGAAACATTTCTGCTATAAACAAAAAGTGCGTCAATGCATTGTTTGTCATGACTGGGGAATAATATGTCTTTCTAACAAATGAGACGCAATCTTGCAGTGTAGTGTTTAGGCATGTAAATGGCATAAAATAAGACCCTAGGAACAGTCCAAAATAAACTAAAATAGCTGTGAAAACAAACTAGCGATCCATCCCATAATAAAAACAAGAAACATTTTAACCTGTTATGTTTAATTAATGACAATAAAATGAATGTCATCAATAAACACCCTTCAACAAAACAGAATAATAAATGATTTACCAATAAAGTTCAGTCACAGTAAGAGAAAGACTTCACTTGAAGACACCCAACGGGAACATGGTCTCTGTTAAGGCTTTCTTTTTTCACGCGTGGATTTCTTTTGGGTTAGGTGCATTGGTGTACGCTGGTAAGTGCAATTTGTATTCTCACATATACACTTTCAACATGAAAAACCCTCAAATTAATACAGTATTTTGAGCAGTGTCTTTACTGCAAGGAAAATAACGTAAAAAAACTCGCCAAAAGTGCTGCTGTCTTATTAAAACTTTTTTCATCATCGTTAGTATTATTGACTTTTTCTTCATTGGAAATCTTTCAATATATCAAAACGTAAATATGTAAACAAAAAAATTAAGCACCATTACCCACAAACCTGAATGCATTGAGTAGGCCTGTTATGTTCACAACACATGTGATTACAGTTCTTCGCCATTTTAAATCATTCATTACCAGAGCGAAAGAAACTTAACGAGATGGGAAAGTCTCAAAAAGAAAGCGAATTATTATCAGTTTATTCTGTAGCATTTCACCTACAGCTGAAACGGCATATGATGATGACTACAGGTCAAGGAAATTATAAAATCTAGCTTATTATACAAAAATAATGTATTTGGCTTTCGGCAGTAGTTAAAGAGAAACCCTTTTTTTTTTTAATTCGCCCTCATGATCAATGTACATCCAAACTTTTCGATGACTCGTTTTAATGCAAGAACATTAACTCTCATTTTCACGACAGACAACACCACAATATTGCAAAAGTGAATTAAATATCGCAGGCGCTTATGTATCATTTTTTTCCTTATGAATATGAAATGTGAAAGAGTTTCTAGATAGATAAAGGAAAAGCGTTTAAAGTTATGAGTCCTCATCAAAGTATAAAGTGACATAATAAGGACAATTTTCTAAGGACTCTAATATAGTTACCAACCCAATAAAACTTTAAAGCTGCCGTTTTTTTCTAACTTTTATGTCCTTTGTTGCAATGCGAATTTGGTTTTCCAAAGAAAGCAAATTCTCAACTGTGACAATTGATTTAAGACTACAAATCTTAATTATTTTATTATTTTTTATCTGTTTAATTATTATTTCACCAAGGAGTATTCAAGCTCTCAAAAAAATTTCTTTCATGCATGTTTAGTATATTTTCAATCTCCGTTACACAGTAAACCATGCAATATGTAGTGTCCTTTGTTTGTTGTATCCTTACCTCATATTTCAAGTTCTACAAAAACTTTTTTTCTAAGAAAGCACCTGTCTTATTGCATTGTATTTTACATGAGTATGGATACCAAATGCGTAAACTAATGATAGCGAAAGTGCATTTCATCCAACATTACTATCCCTTTCGAAGCACGTAGTTAAGTTTAGTTTAGTTTCAGGTAATCTCCCTGAATCAATGAATAGTTTGTTTAAAGAATACTCATCGACATGTTTAATTTAAGATTCGAGTAGGAGCCGACATCCAGCCTATAAAGTCTGAATCTCAAATTAATTTTACTTCCTTCCAGAAGGTAAAAATGTGAACTGGAATTTTTTTTTAATACCCTGTATATACAATGAGCACAACGCTTTTTTTTAATTTCTTTAATAACGTCCACATAAAACCAGTTGACAACATACAAGAGTGACAGTATTCCTAAATGGCTTTTTTTAATAGTCTCTCCTTAGAAAGACAGAGCACTACAACGCCTGGGCTCAAAACAAATTAGTAAAAACATATTATGCTCTCGATCAGGACAACGGGTTTTTCCATTACTGCCAAACGCATTCACATACACGTACAAACAGAACTTTTACAAGGAAAAATTTGGACCTTTCAGAATTTGTCGTGTGCTACAACACACGCACTGGCCACCTGTTACTTTTCTGGGAAAACGGTAATCAATTGTATAAAACATGACAGGAGCAGCCACAAAAATATAGCAAAGTCACGTTCCCTAAAAAAGTCAATTTCATAAATCGATTTTTCATCTGGAGGAGGCCCGTCCTATTCACAATTATATGCAAACGTTTTAAACCTCTGCCAAAAAAAAGAAGGCATGGCTGGTGATGCCATGCATCAAGTCTCCATATCAGCTGTCAGACATCCGATAACTCTATGCAACGTCTCGCTTTTTCAAACAACAACAGACCGCTACAAGAAGTCGTGTATTTTTTTTTTCAATTCGTGACAAAAAGTTTATGTTTTACTTGCATTTGGAGGCAGGATCGAAGATTTCATAATCAATTGGTCCACACAAGTGGAGAGGAAGAAAACTATATTGCTTTCCATTGCTGGTTTATTTTTACTGCCTTAGAAAAGACGAATATTCTAAAAACATTTCTGTTCTCTTACAGTTCCACTGCAATGCATCCATTCCACTTTAAAAAAATGACATCTGACAAGAAAAAAAACAGTTGATGGCGTGCGTAATCAGTATTTTACATTTGCTCTACAAAATCGAACCGTACATGGTTTCATAGCTAACGAGCAGCGTAGCTATGGAATCGTCCATTTTATTTGTAAAATTGAGGAAACTTGATTGTAATGAATTTGTAATTAAAATGGAGGATCTTGTTAAATCCTCCCCAATAACTCCGGAAACACGTTGCAATTGTGTTGCGAAAGACGACAAAAGTACGCATGAGCACTGCACTATTTGCAACAAAACCTTAAGGAGTTATTCAGATTAGCAGACTGTTATTCTTAGAAATTATTTTAAGTGACGTTTTCTCAAGCAATCGAAATGCGATAAGTGCATTTATTTCTTTGCAGTGCTCGCGACGGAATACAAGCGCATGTTAATATTTAAGGAACCGATACCAAACAAAGCACTTCCGGGTCACGTAATAAGGGCTGAGAAAATGGCCGATGAAGGGAGCTGCCGGTTGAAGTGTTATTTGGAGCCCAACTGTGTGTCCATTAATGTGGGACCTGCAGAAGAGGGAAAGCATACGTGCGAGCTGAACAATGCCACAGATGAAAGCCCATCACACTCTCATTTGGAAAAAAGACAAGGCTACAAACACAACGATGTTGAGGTAAGCCTTGCCACTGGTGCGCTTTTCTTTTCTTTAGACGACAACGACGACGACGACAGAAGAAAACGATGACGGGCAATGACAGTAACATTTAGATTACGCGAAGATGATGAATACAATGACTATGTCGACAATCAAGACGACGACAATGATGGCGATGATGATGATGGTGTCAACATCTCATGGCAATACCCGAGAAATCAACTGCAATAATCCATGCAATTATGCAACTATTTATCTAGTTTTCTTTTTTCATTAAGAATTTTTGTCATGGTAACCCTTGTCCTGAGAAGAATACCATCTGTCAAGTTGGGTTCACAAACAAAGGCTATAGATGTGTCTGTCGTGAGGGTTACACAGGGGACAAGTGTGAAGGTAATTACATATCAGTTACTGAAGCCGTAATCGGCTTGATACTAACAAAGATGAGAAATATGGTTTATTTCTTGGAAATAATGAACTTAACTCGAAGAAAGGCATGGTTCCTGATTTCTGTATCTCTCCTGTGTGCGTAATACATAGATTTAGCCAAGCCTAAAATCGGAGCTCCACCTTTTCCTATTTTTTTCCGTTGGTACTTTTTCATTTCTGAAAATGCTCTTATTGAATACAAGAAGGCTCCCTTACCTAAAAGTGCAAAATATATGCTAGTGGGGGGTTAATTTTTATATTTATCTTTTCACGTGACAAGGCGATTCTCCGACATAAAGACGAGTATTTTTCTTGGGAAAATGTGCTCGGACCGCTGCAAAAACCATTATTGTGGACAGAAAAAAAACGGAAGGCACTAGCTCTGCTATGTTTAACGTCGGGGCTGTGGCCAAATGCTGTGAATTCAAGCGATTCGATGTTACGCGAGTTACGCGCCGATTACTCGAGTTGCTATAAAATATGGGTGTTTTTCCTGGGAAAATGTGTTTGGACCGTCGCAAAAAACAATGGTTGTAGACAGAAAAAAACAGAAGACACTAGCTCTGCTATGTTTGGCGTAGCGACCGCTGCCAAATGCTGCAAACTCATTCAATGTGCCGACCGAGTTCGCAGCAGAACTCAAGAAGAGAGAGTCCTCAAAGACAAATTTTAGTTCGTAACTTAAACTTTTCGCCTTTCACTTTTACAGTATAGATATTAGCTAATCGTTTTGCTAAATGTTATAAAATTATTTTCGACTTTTTTTGTCTTTGCTAAAACGCGGGTCACCCTGCGATTTCGCTCCAAAAACGCGGGAGACAGCACGGGGTTATCTCAAGTGTGTGCCAATTGATATTGGTAACCCTGTGGTCAAGATGGACGGACCGGCGGTCACGTGACTATTACGTCACTACCAAAATTTCTTGGTTTGATAGATAACCATTTTATTATCCATGGTGCTCTGCGGGCGTGGCTTCGAACGTTAACGAACCTTTATCTGCCTGGGTGAGGGAAAGGCTAGCTGGAATGGGGGACACAGAGTGCTGGCACTGACTTTGAACGCTCATACCTTTTTTAAATGTGCAAGGAAAAGCCACCAATCCTTGTGAAAGTTTCTGATTTTCTGAAATTTTCAGTGATATGACATATCACTGTTCGTAGAATTCAATGTTGCCTTGGCAGCCATATTTTCAAAGAAATTTTCTTCAGCAACTTAAACACTGCTATTTTATTAAAAAGTTACAACTCTAATTGTTAAAGTAAATTTAACATTTTAAGATCATTTAAATTTCGTGGTTGTAATTACTTTTTGGCAAATTTTGGTCGTTCTCGGAGCTTCTGGAAAATTTGAGATCCAAGATGGCCGTCCTTTGGAAATCATGACGCAATATCCACGTCCTGTGTCGCCCATCACAAAGAAAGCAATTTGGACGTTTGGACGTCTTGTGTACCCCGTCAGTCTCGAAGTCTTAGCTTTAATATTTTTGGATTTGAAAAGGAGGGTAAAATAAGGTAGATGCAATTATTGAAAGGCGTCTTAATTTAAGCGGATAGTAATGGGGCACATGAGGTCAAGATTTTTTTTGTTTTGTTACATCTTTACTGATATCGATGAATGTAGACTCGGTTTACACAACTGTGAGCCAGATTTCACACGCGCGAACGAGCCAGGTTTATTCCGTTGTGATTGCCATCCTGGGTTTGTTAAGGATGGTAATAACTGTAAAGGTGAGTCAAACACGTAATGTGCCTTGTGCGAGACAACGGCTTTGAGAAATGTTTGCTTCATTCACTTCATTTTCCATCCATTTATTTGAAACAACGTACAATGACCCAAAAACGATAGATGGATTACCTTTCTATCTAAGTGCAAAAAATAAAGGGGTTGGCTAAAAGAGAAGCCAACAGGCTTATGAATTTGAGCATTTTTCCTTTATTATGTTGACAGAATGAAAAGCAATTGAGCTACAGCTTTTTTTGGCTTGTTGTCGAAATTGTGGTTTTACTTTTACAACTAGATTTATGAACACTTAATTCATATTTCTTGTTATTGTTTAAATCAGCGCAACGACTTAAGACTAGTTAGTTTCAAAGTTAACTGACAACAAAAGCAAACAACGGATGGTACAGAAAACGACCTGTTACTTGAAGAAAAGGTAGAAAAGTGCATTTTCATCATAGGATATAAGAAACTACTAAAAACCAGGATCTCGAAAGTTGCATTTCTAGAAATGTGATTGGCTCATCGGACAGTCAAGGGTTTTGAGCTTAAACAACCTACGCCTCAGCAACAAAACAAATCTGATTTATTTATTTAGTTGGTTATTTTTCGTCCTTGAGCAACCCGGCGAGATAATTGCTCGGAAAAATCGCTTTGCAGCACAGTTGAAGTAAGGAGAAATTACAACACCGTCAGTAAAACACAAATCAAAATTGTTGCAGAGTGTTTCATTTCATGTAATTAACTGACATGAAACTGTGCAAGAGAGCCGAAAATTCAGTCAAGCTTATCAAGTCTGTGGCGTTGTGTTTACTTTTTTTCACCTCCAAACTCAATATATATTTTAAAGGCGAACGATAGGTTTTATGCACAGAAAGCTCTCGACTCCGAAATACTAAACCACGACATGACACAGGGCTCCAGCATGAAATTAAAAAAAAAAGGTAATTATAAAATGGAAATAAAACTATTAACAACAAGAAATATGTACCATTTACTGCAGCAACACGAGGTTGGTATTCTCATGATCCTGGTAAATCCTGCAAAGACGTCCGAGACTTTGGTTCCTCGAAAGGAGACGGGTATTACTGGATCGATCTGGCGGAAAGTGGGAAACCTTTGAAGGTCTACTGCGATATGAAAACTGATGGAGGTAACTTTCAAGAGGTCAACACCCCTTTTAAGCACTTCCTTAGATCGGCTTCAGGTCCTTAGATCGGCTCCAGGCGAGACTGCCATAGTTTTTCATAGTATCATTCACGCCATCTGTCAGTAAGACTTTCAAATTTCACAACTTTCATCTGCACGTGGCGTCATAAGTTCCCAGCAAAATACCAAAACCCCCATCTCGTAGTATTCTTATCGTCATCACTGAGTGAAAACAAAAAGCCTAGATCGCCTGATCTAGTTCCCTTTAGTTTAGTGATTAGCTTGCAAGGTAAAGGATTTGGCTCCCCTAGGCAACTCAAATATTTTTAGTACCATTCTTGTCAAAATAAACAAGGAAACCATTTCGATATATGTTGTATGGTCTACGCAGGCTTATTTCAAGAGCTCTTTTCTCGAAATTAGAATGCAGCCTCTTAAAAAAAATCTGCGCCATAGAAACTTTAAATTTTTTTTTTTGCCATATTATTGTTGTTAGTGCTATGTCTTGCAACTTTTAAGCCTTGTCTGATTTCAGGGGGTTGGCTTCTTGTGTCCAGCGTTGTGATGGAAAGCTCAGCTCCTCCCTCTCAGCTGCCAGTTGACAATTCATATCGTGGAATACGCAGCAAACAGATGCTACTCACTAAAAGCGCCATGAATGAGCTGAGAAGTTACTTGCATTTCACTCAACTAAGATTTAACTGCAAGAAAAAACAAGGACGTACATTCCACATCACCACGGCTGCTAACAGCTCTGGTGAAGCTGTAGTCCGGTACTTCAGCGGTCAGACGGATGTTCAGCCCCCCTCGTGTTGTTCGTTTGTCATAATGAATGATGATAACTCCAGATTAGCGCAAGCTTGCCAAAAGTGGGGATATTATAAAGTTGGCAAGTGGGGGATCGGAGCGGATAAAGACAGATTATACAATCATCCTGTTTTTGAAGAACATGCTCATCATTGGATTGCTGGGTGGCATGGCAGGTGGGAATGCGATGATCAACATTTCAGAGTATCTCCTGGAGATTTCTGGAAAGTTTTTGTTCGCTAGGAACTTCGTCCATTGATGTTACCAATTTTTTTTTCTTTCTTCCTATATAATTTAATAACGATTCTGTTGGTTCCCAGTAACAACAAGTCATAGAGCTCTATATTGGATATAGTTTTAGTTGAAATTTGTTTTCTCATGTTTCCTTACCATTAAGAAGAAGGATATGAGTAAATTTTTATTTAAACAGATTTTAAAAAGTAACATTTTAACCAGTTCCTTATGATAATTTTTTTTGCCTGCTGCAATTTTACAGCGACTTGTTTTTGAAGCAGTGGGAGCAGAGTGCATGCGATGTCAGCATTATAGCTGTATTAAAGGAATCACCTACCAAGCGAACATTGACCTGTTTATGCTTTACTTCATTTGCTCTAATCCTGACACTGGTCAAAAACAAAAATTAATTGTTTCGTTTGTTGTAGAGACTTTTGCATTTAACGAATACGAAATTTAAGTTTCTTTTCCTGAAAATAGCAAACATAGTTCCGTTGGTCGCGACATAGTGAACTCAGCATGTTAGGAGGCTGTGCAAGTACAAACTATAGCTTTAAATAAATGCTCCAGAGTTCTAGTTTTCATTTCACAATTAAGGCCATCTGTTGCAAAGAAAATATTTATCAATGTCTATAACCACATAAATTTCCCGGCACATTTTCTATGGTTTCAGTCGCAATTAATTTGTTTATTTTTTTTTCTCCGCGGCACATGAAAAGCTAGCCTCAATTAAACGGGTTGGCCAAATTATACGGTGGGATTAGCTTGTCTAATAGACGATGGCGAATCCAAAAGGAAGCCAGCGTCGAGAAACTTCACAAAAAGAGTAAGAATTATAATAGACTACGAGCTGTCCCTCTTTCTGCTCGGAAATAAGGGTACAGTATGTGGTCCTTGGTGCGCGAGGCCCTTGGTCCGCGACTTTTCCGAACTTGATGTAATATTTGCTCGTTAAATAGAATACGACAAAAACGAATGTGTCAGATAATTTATTGATTAGTCTTCTTCCATATGACGAAGTTTTGGTTTTCTTGCTTTTGGTGAAGGAGCGGAATTCAAGTTAATTGACAGGTAGGTCAATTTGTCTTTCTTGAAGTATTTACTTTTGCGGCTCTTTAAATTACATGGTCATGTTTACTTGGCTTGTGCATCGATGAAACGCAACGGGAGGGCGTGTCTTTTTGAAAAACAAGATTACAGATAAGCTTATTTCTGCGGTTGTGAACGAATATCCTGCAGAGTTTGAAAGTTTGTTTTATTGTCTCTTGAAAAATATCAACAATTTTCGCATATGGGTCCTTTGTCCGCGACCTATGACCCTAGAGAACTTACATTTCGCAAAGCAGCTAAAGAAAACCTTAAATAAATGGACACAGCCTTTGTTTTTGCTGAATATTTTCAAAATCTTCTTTATACATGTTTATGAACGGGGTTAGCTTCTCTTGTATACCTAGAATACATATAAGGTTGTAGTCTTGTAATTATTTTCGACTGCGCTTGGGGCTTGTGTGGGAGACTGTTGTCTGAAAAGTACAACATATTATTTTATACTCACAATGACTTTCCAGCAAGACTGTAGCTTAGATATATCAAGGATAAGAAAGAATAAATAAAATATTGTTAAAATTTTCACTCTCCTACGGAAATTATTGGGATTCACAGGTACTTTCCGTGCCGTTTACATGATTCGCGGACCAAGGGCCCGCGTGCACGGTCACCTTTTTTCGATAAACAAGAAAAATATTAAAGTTTGGAATTTGCCACATTAAAATTATCGTGAGAAACATAAAAGCTATCTTCAGGGAAAACTTCAGTTCGCTACGTTTTGATTCAGGCAAGATATTCAAGATTAAAATTTTTACTCGCGGACCAAGGACCACATACTGTAATGACGAGAGAGAAAAAAAACACGCAAGCGAACGTGAAAATCGCCTGCCGCGTCTCGCAAGGGGTATTTGCATACGTTTAACCGTGTACTGTTTATGAAATATAGAGAAATGTTTGAGAGATCTGCAAACTCGAATTTTTGTGTGAGCTTCCAGGTAAACCCCTCGCTTGTGTGTAAAGATATTGTGCCACTTCTGGGAACCTTATGCTCTCGAATCTTTTTGAAAACTTCCCTGTAACTAAAAATTGTAACAGCCAGCGGCATGACGGTAGGACTAAAACTTCAGTTTATGCTCTTTATATTCTGACAAAGTCCACAGGACGACACTCCGCTGCCAAGATGGCGAAGAGAGGACCTGTACCCCATCCTCATTCGGAGGGAAAACATTGCTCTTATAGAAACGTTTAAACTTTTTTTTTTTGGGGGGGGGGGGGTACAGTGGAGTTGGATTCTTTCTTTCCCGCTGGGAAATTATGAGTTATGTAATGGGACCAATGTCACACAACATTCACGCAAGACAAGCCATCTAATTCAGAACTCGCCTGCTATTGACCGGTTCTTCTCTGACCATGCGTCTGTGATATGTCATCTAAATATACGAAGACCGATCGCAAGAGTCAAAAGGGTTGCGT
>Ga0126336_10001337_pt1 | contig 12634 bp, 4 predicted proteins | sample SidCmetagenome_FD_92530 | JGI IMG/M metagenome (GOLD analysis project Ga0126336, IMG submission 92530) | Coral microbial communities from El Islote,Puerto Morelos, Mexico - Siderastrea C C metagenome | ecosystem: Host-associated > Invertebrates > Cnidaria > Coral | place: El Islote,Puerto... | reverse complement strand
TGTAATTAGTGTCAGTAATTTCCTTCCCTTCTGCTAAAGTTCACAATCTGATTTTCACTTCATGGAATGCGAAATACTTACGTACTCAGTTCGTTCATCATAAATAAATTCTGAAAGGTTTATAGTATCTAAATGTAAAAAGCGCTATAGAAGTAATAAACATTATTATTATTATTATTAGTACAATCTCCGCATAATTTTCTTGAGTAAGATATTTAGATGAAATTTTCTATGATCCATGGCTCCTCCTTGACATGATAAGGGCTTCCTAAAACAAATATTAATAGTTCCTTTTTAAACAAACAGATCAGAATAGAAATTTTTGAAGCCAAAACGTTATTTTCGGAAGGTTAATTCGGGTATTGGATTTAAGTATCTTTTGCCAAAACAACTGCTTCAATGCCAAGGTAACCAACAAACTGTCTCGGTGGAATTTCAATTTTTCTCGGTATAGTCTCGTATATTCTAATCTACGCCGTGAGGAAACCTTGTACTTAGGAGTATTTTTTCAGTCATAGTTTAGTGTTAGCTCGAACTAGACTTCGAAACACTGGATTTTCTGAGGTGATAACCACTTTGCAGGGAGAGCTAACCATAATAAGTTTTTTGGAGATTTTTTGGAACATAGCTTCAAAACTTGAAAAATTGGTCCAATTTGTTCACGTTTCAATCCATTTCCATCCTTGCCATCGGTAGCGACAGACGACAGGAAACAGTTTCAGTGCCGCGGTGAGATAGTCTTTAATAACAAAGCTAGACCATTATTTTTGGAATGTAATTGATGCGAAGACACTTTTTAGCTTTTTAAAAAGATGCTCAAATACCGTGACATAGCCCCTTTAATCTTTGGTTATCCCCGAATTTTGCGTTATGGAATGTGTCAATCATTAAAACAAAACTGGATTATAGCGCTCTCTTCGCATACTTTTAGTAACCACTAATTAAATAAAACAACAAATCACCTTTGAATTTGATGGATTATCTATTGACCGCCAGAGAGAGCTAAAGAGCTTACAGATATCACGTAATCATATATTAATTAAGCGAAAAGTAGAAAAGACGTGCTTCCATAATTTCAGCTTGAAATGTGCGGGAAAAAATGCCGTGGTTTATCCTGTGGAATTCACTCTCGCAAAGCTATCAGAATCCAATGTGCCTGGATCATAGTTGCTGGAAATCGTAGAAGCTTGAAGTCTAATTCATCGAATTTGTAAGTTTGAAGACAACTTAGTTTAAAGCTGCGAGCTTTATGAAGAGTTTTTCCTGACCTTCAGTTTTTACTGCTAAAAATAGCGTTTTAAATCCTGCACAAAAATGACAGGCATAAATTTCCGCTTGTTAAGAAAGTTAAAACCCAGGCTAGTTGAGAGTTTCAATCGGTATAAAATACACTTCCAAAAATAAAATAACCTGAAAATATACTGAGATGAACAAAAGAAGGCCTGAATCTTGAATTGTGTATAGTCTAATGACTTCCAGGTAAAACCGTAAAAAGGGTCACCCATATTAGCTCATATTCTTTTACATTATCCTTTCTTCCATCTAAGAGCATTTTTTGCTGTTGAAAAAATAGTTTTAAATGAAGATTATTAGATTGGTACCGCTTGGTTCGTCTGGGATGGAAAATTACTTCCGTCATATCATATCATGCATTGATTTGGCTTAAGCCTTAATACTCTGTCTGGAGTTTAATTAATTTGTAAAAACTGCTTGAAAGTCATTTGGGATTCGTTTAGCAAGGACCGAGAAAGGTCCGAGAAGCGTAGTACGTTTGGATTGACGGGAGCAATTCGCGTGCTAAAATGGTTGTAAATATTGTTTACTGTGATTGGCTTTTACTGAGTTTCACGAAAACGATACAAAACCAAATACACACACAAACTAAACAAACCAAAACAAAACTAATTATAAGCGCAACTTTCTTTACGCGTAATCATGTGCAAAACCAAATTAAACCAATCGGATCAACATGCATTTCCCGCGCTTGGCATTCGTTGCAAGTTTACCGGCGCTTGGTGCCGGTTACAGGTCTTCGGTTCGAGCTTCCAAAAGTTCGTTGCACCAAGTGAATTGTTTGGTTTTTGATTTCTTGTTATTGGTGAGACGTAGTTGTTGCAATTTTCGTTTTAAGGAAGTCACTCAACAGCTCAATTCGACAAACTGAGATTGATCACTTTATAATCTCCAGACGCCGCGTCCCCGAAAGGATACATGTATTTAGTAACGTCGTTAATCTCCTAGACGGCTGAGATCAATCGATATTTTGGTCCAAGGCTAAAGTCACGGCTGTACATCCTGGCTACTGATGTTGACCCAGCAACTCGTAAGAAATTTGACAAATTCGGACGAGTTTCAATCAGGGGCACCCAAAGAAAAAAATTTTAGCAAAATACTTGAAATATCATTTTCTGCTTCCTTAGATTGTTTCAGAGCTTTCTAAAGGCATATTTGCGTAAGCTGATACAGATTTTTCTGTTCGGCTGTTTTAGCTGAAAATTTAGGCCACAGAAAATTTTAGCAAACAGAATGCTATCTGCCGAATTTTCGAACTGCTGATAGCTCTCCGAAAATGCTAGCTGATGACCTTATTTTGCACGAGACAGTTGCCCCTCCGAAAACAATAGGAATTAATAAGTCCTCTTGTTACGAAAGTCTGAGGTGATGTTTCGCCAAAGAAATGTCTGGCTTTCTTTGCAAGTAAATCCGAGAATCTCAGGCGATTTTAGGCCCTCCGAACAGTTATTTTATGAAACGAACCGTTGGGGTTCCCTGTTTCAAATACTTCAAAGGAAAATTTTCCTCAAAAGATTTCTTTCGAGTAGTAACATGCTAGGATTTTCTTAGCAAACTTGTGAACTGGAAAACTTTTGTACCGCGAGCTTCTCGATGACAGCTTCCATATAAATTGACCAAGCTAGTTCTCTTAAAAATTTCATTGACAGCTAAAAGTATTACTTAATTGTTTTCAAATGTACTGTTAAACGTTTGCTAGATTTTTTTCCCACAGGCTCACATATTTAAACTACCTTGTGCAACGTGATAAGTAATGCAACAGAAAAATACTCCCCAGTTTATCAGCAATGACACTAGTACTATCTTTTTCAACTATTATACCACACATACATTCTACCAGGTCTCTTAAAATAGAACTTGAAGCAGGAACTCGTGGCTCCTACTTGACGTAATGAGGGCTCAAAACTTATTTTCAGTGGAAGACTAATTCACCCAAAGGAACTTGTTCAATGCCAGGGTAAACAAAGAATGATCTCGGTGAGAATTTAAGTTTCCAGTCAGTCTCATTTGTTCGGGTGCGAAGAAAACTTGTACTAGACTTTCAGTTTTTTAGTTAAGTTCAGTGTTACCTCGGACTGGACTTCATAACAATGTATTTTCTGCGATGTAACCATTTTACTAAACTGAATCTTTGGTTACCCGCAAATTTTGCGTCAATGGATGCGTCTATCGCAAATAAACTCTAAAGGGTTTGTACTACAATCTTCGCATACTTTTAGCAAGCACTAGTTGAGTAAAACAGCAAATCCCTGTTGAATTTGACGGATTATCTATTGACCGCAAGATAGCTAAAGAGCTTATGGGCATATCGTACAGTTAATTAAGTGAAAAGTGGAAAAGACTTGCTTCCAATTTAATTAGCTGTACGATAATACTAGCTTGAAATATGCGGAGGAAAATCCCCATGGTTTATCGTGTGGAATTCAGTCTTGCAAACGTACCTATCAGAATCCAATCTGTTTGGATTTTCTGTCCTTTAATATTAAAATCGCAGAGGCTTGAAGTCCAGTTCGTGAGTTGGAAGATAACTCGGTTTAAAGCTGCGGGCTTTTCGAAACGTTTTAATTGACCTACAGTTTTTCCTCCTAAGAAGAGCGTTTTAAGTCCCGCCAAAAATGACAGGCCTTGGCGCTACGAACATTTCGAAGCTCCAACCGAAGACCTGCATCCGGTGCCAAGCGCGTGTAAACATGTAACGAATGCCAAGCGCGGGGAATGCATGTTGATCCGATTGGTTTAATTTGGTTTTGCACATGATTACTATTAATAAAGTTGCTCTTATAATTAGTTTGTTTAGTTTGTGTGTGTATTTGTTTTTGTATCGTTTTCGTGAAATTCAGTAAAAGCCAATCACAATATTTACAACCATTTATTGCTCCCGTCAATCCAAAATACACTTCTTAGACCCTTCTCGATCCCTACTAAAACGAATACAAAATCGTTTCAAACTATTTTTGCAAATTAACTTAACTCCAAACACTGAGAGTATTAAGGTTTAAGCCAAACAAATCAATGCATGATATGACGGAAGTAATTTTCTATCTCAGACGAACCAAGTGACACTAATCTAACATAATCTTTATTAAATACTATTTTTTCAACAGCAAAAAATGTTTTATATGAAAGAAGTAATAATTATGTAAAAGAATATGCGTAATCTTTTTACCTTTTTTACACGATTCAAAATTCAGGCCCTCTTTTGTTTATCTATATTATCAGGTCATTTTATTTTTGGACGTTTATTTTATACCAATTGAAACTCTCACTTAGCCCTACTTTTAACTTTCTTAGCAAGAAAAAAATTAATGCTTAGTGAGTTGTTTGGTTTTTGATTTCTTGTGATTGGTTAGACCAAGTTGTTGCCATTTTCGTTTTAAGAAAGTCACTCAACAGCTCAATTCGATAAAGATTGATCATTTTGTAATCACTAGACGCCACGTCTGCGAAAGGATACATATGTTTATTAACGTCGTTGAGATCAATCGATATCTTGTTACAAGGCTCAAGTCACGGCTGGACACCCTGGTTATGTTGATCCAACAACTTGGAAGAAATTTGACAAATTCGGACAGGTTTCAATTACTTCAAAGGAAAATACTGTTCAAAAGATTTCCTTCGAGTATTATGGTTTTTTTAGCAAACTTGTGAGCTGGAAAACTTTTGTACCGCGTAATGAGCTTCTCGACAGCTTCCATTTAAATATATGTAAAATGCACCAGGCGCGCAAAGCATCAAGGGTAATGAAAATGGCTCCTTAATATATTGGCTCAGCCGGAATTTGATATCAGGGAGATAATTAAGGGTTGAGTTTTAGACAAATTACTTGATCATAATTTTCCCACCATTTTGCACGTTCACCGTCTGCCAGGCCGGTTCAGCACGCAGAGGCCTGACTGTTTTTGTTCGTCAACGTCGAGTCAACGTGAGTTTAACCTTTTCTTTCTTGAGCCAAATGCTGCTTTGTTTCATATTTTTTTATTGAAACTAAGTGTTTGAATTTTAACTCCAAAAGAAAAGAACACTAAAGAGAAAACATACCGATGGTAAAAGGGGTCATCGAATGAAATGCTCTCGCTCTCACATTCTCTCTTGAAAAAATGGCTAAAATCAAAAATGCATTCATAATAAATAATGTCTTTATTTACCCTGAAACCGATCAGCTGAACACAGAGGAACAGCTGGTATAAACCGGTGATCAGCAAATATATATACTCAAAATACATAATAAAAATGACAGAAGTGTAAGACTTGTAAAAGTTAATTAAACATAAAAAATCGTATAATATATAAATCGATATTAGCTATAAAATCGAGGTTACCTAACACACAGAACAAACATGTTGCTTTTGATCTAATTCCGAAAAATACTTAAAAATCTTAGTTTGGTTCTGTTAGTTTGGTTAACACTAGACTTGCCTACAAGTCGACGTTTTTGAGCGACGAAGTCTTGAGTCGTCCGCTTTCTTTCCAAAACCGACCGATGACCCACCATAACGGACTTTTAGAAAGTCTATATAGGTTAACACTTTTAATGCCTTTTAAATTTATGCTCAGTTTAGAAATTTCAAGCATTTTGCCTTAGACGACAAACTGCCAGATCATGATGATGAGGCGTTTGTTGTAGAAATCGGTTTATTTGTCGGTTTTGTAGACTGTATTTTTTTCATTTATATGTACCTCATAAAGTGCACGAAATATATTAGATGCAATTTTAATTCAGCTGAGTATAATTGCACACATATAGTCTACCCGGACTCCAAAACATAAGACTTAAAGCAAGATTATGGCGTCCAAAAACGAGTATCTTTTCATCTTGGAAAAAAAGGCAGAATCGCTTCGCCAAACAACTTGTTCGAGACCTGGTGCGGATTTCATTTCTGTAATGGTAACCAACAAATAGTACAGATGTCCGTGGAAAGTCTATCCAGACTACCAAATAGTAACATGATGTCCGGAGGATTATCTCTTTTGCTAAACTTCACTGATGATTTTAGCTTCATGGAATGCCTTGAAAATACTTACGTACTCAGTATGTCGATCGTAAATAAATTCTGAAGAACTAAGAATACGAACTCTGCATACTTTTAGAGGATAAAAAATTAGATGCAATTTTTTTGTATAAAAATATGAGAACATATACATTCCACCCGGACTTCTAAACTAAGACTTGAAGAAGGCACTACCTGGCATAAGTGGGGCTTCTTAACACCAATATTGTGACTTTTTAAACAAATAGATCAGAATAGAAACTTTTTAAAGTCCAAAACTTATTTTCGGAAGGTGTAATTCAGATACCAGATTAAAGTATCGTTCCTCAAAACAGTTGGTTCAATACCAGGGGAACTGTAGTCTCGGTGCGGAATTTGTCTACACACTCTCATCTTCGAATTTAGGATAGTCTTCGTCATTTATAGTTTAGCGTTACCTTGAACTAGACTTTGTAACACGGATTTTCTGAAGTATAACTGTTTTGCTAAACTTAATCTTTGGTTACCCGCGAATTTTGCTTCGTGGAATGCAAATTCCTGATGTACTGAGTGCGTCTATCTTAAATAAACTCTAAAGGCGTCGCATACCTTTGGTAACCAACAACCACACTGTTGAATTTGGTGGATTATCTATCGACCGCCAGAGAGCTAAGGAGCTTTATAGACATCATAACTAATTAAGCGAAAAAGTGGAAAAGGCGTTTTAGCTGGATAACTGGCTTGAAATGTTTGGGAAGAAACTTCCAAGCTTATCCTGTGGAATTCACTTTTGCAAAGCTAAAGAGAATCTGAAAGTTTCAGTCGGTTAAAAAAGAACGAAAACTACAGTAGATTTCCAAAAATAAAATAACCTGATAACTGAATGTGGACTGAGTCAAATTACTTCTAGATAAAAAAAAAATAAGGTCATACGTATTCTTTTACATTATCCCTTCTCCCACATAAAAGCATTTTTCGCCGTTATAAAAACATAGTGGTTAAAAGAGATTATTTAGATTAGTACTGCTGGGTTTCATCTCGGCTAGAAAAATATTTTCCCCAAATCATGTCATGATTTGTTTGGCTTAAGCTTTCTCTAGCTTAAATAAATTTGCAAAAATAGTTTTATTTTGTAAACTGTCTTCGGGGTAGCGAATTGGCATTCGTTTTAGCATTAGAGTCCGACATGAGCACAAAGGCATGTAACTGGCGCCCCGTGATAACGCTGCTATAAATGTATATGGAACTCCAGGGACCGAGAATGGTAGTTTAGACTAATGCATTAAAAGGAATGAAGAACGACTAAGCGTAATAAAAAAAAAAATCAATTTATATGACAAGAAGGACCTATCAGTTACTTGCTATGCGGTGCAAAATGCGTTTGTAAAAAAAAAAAATTTTTTTACTCCACAAAAAAAAAAAAAAAAAAAAAAAAAAAAAAAAAAAAAAAAAAACGCGCATTCACACAAAAACTAAACTAACCAAAACAAAACTAAACTGACAACTCTTTTATTTTTTAAGGTTAATTAGAAGCAAAAACAAACGCAATCGCATCAATGCGCATTCCCGACATTTCCGGCCCGCGTTTGGCATTCGTTGCATGTTTTCCTGCGCTCAGCGCACAGCCGCGCTTGGCACCGGTTGCAAGTTTTCGGTTCGAGGCTAGAATAGTTCTTTGTGTCGAGTGAGTTGTTCGGTATTTGATTTCTTGTGATTGTTTAGACGGAGTTGTTGCGGTTTTCGTTTCATGAAAGTCAATTTTTTACTTTCAAAAGTCACTCAACTAAAAACAGCTTAACTGAACAATAATTGGTCATTTTATAATCATCAGACGCCGCGTCCCCGAAAGGATACATATATTCAGCAACGTCGTTAATCTCGTACACGGCTGAGATCAATCGATATTTTGGTCCAAGGCTAAAGTCACGGCTGGGCATCCTGGCTATGTTCACCCAGCAACTCGGAACTAATTTGACAAATTCGGACAAGTTTCCATTAAGACAAAGGAAAATACCGTTCAAAAGATTTCTTTCGAGTAGTAACATGCTAGGATTTCATGCGCAAACTTGTGAGTTGAAAAACGTTTGTACCGCATAATAAACAGCTTAAGCTCGATAGCTGCAATTTAACTTGACTAAACTGGTTCTCTTTAAAATTTCATTTACAGTCCCAGCTGAACTGACCAGTTGTAAAGCATGATGGAAACCCCCAATAGTGCTCACTACAGGAAATCGAAGGAATTTAAGATTGTACTGCTTAATTGTTTTCATCATGAACGGTGAAAAGTTTGGCTAGAATTTGTTCCACGTGGGTTCGCGTATTAAAATTACCTTGTACAAGGTAGAGGCGGCGGAGCGTTTTGAAACGTGGGGGGAGGGGGGGGGCTCATCGTACACCGAGCCAAGCGCATACCCCTACTCAAATTTTCCAAAATGTCCTTTGCCTAGTTTGTTGGCACAAGCAAACCTTTTTGCAATCTTAAAGTGTCCAGTGTGGCCGTACTTATCGATTTGTGACAATGCATAAGTAGGCAGTTTTTCAGACTATCCTACTTCGTGGTGCTTCTTAGGTAGTTCTTGAGTCATCGGAGGACAGAAAATGTACGCTCTGAAGCCGCCGATGCCTCAGGTAATGTCAAGTACAAACCGCTTCTGTCTTGTTTAGTTGAAAAACCCAGCAGCTGATTGGCTTCTCGAACGCAGGCCGGAGTTGTTCAAAAAAAGTCCTACAACATATTATTTCGTCAAGTGTGATCCTCATGAAACGATTTGTGAAAAAATCATGAGACTGAATATTTTGCCAAACCAATTTTATGCTGGGCTAGCGATATTTTCGGCACCGAAACGTGGGGGGGGGGGGCTGAACCCTCCCCCAGGTTTTCGTTTGGGGGGTGGGCTACAGCCCCCCCCCCGCCTCCCTGCTCCGCCGCCTCTGCAACGTAATAACAATACAACAGTACTGCTCAGTTTCTCAGCGATGACACTTTCCCTTTGGTTTTCATCCATAGACCCAAAAGTCAGAAGTAACTTGTACAGCATAATAAACGGTACCACAAGCTTTATTGAGAAATGTTTCTCTTTAATACTATTTATTGATATACAACACCAGGTATTGCTAGCTTTTTGAGTTTGTGGATGAATTGTAGTTCACTGAAGCTATTAATAAGTGTGCTTGGCTACGGCTGGCCAATGGATGCAAATAGATTAAACCTTGAAAACGTCCGATGGCCGTTTTCAAGTTCTTTCTTTATGTCTGCTTACATGAAATCATTTGATATCATCCCCTTGGTTTTCTAGAAGCAATTCATTTTGGATCAAGGTATTTAAATGAAGATTTAGCAAATTTTTAACCAAAAAAAAAAAAAAACCCCGGAAAACAACAGTATCCCATTCAAAGGCAGGAACGCCCCTATGATGAAATTTCTTAATTATATTGTCTAAACCTGAATTTGATTTCAGAGAGATGATTTAGGAGAAAGCCTTTAAGAAAAATCACTTGAACTTGTTTTTTTCGCCATTTTGGACGTTTGCCGTTTGCCAGGCGTTTCAGCAAGCCGAGGACTGTTTTTGTTTGTCAGCATCGACTCAACAACGTAAGTTACCTTTTCTTCTCAAGCCCAGTGTTGCCTTGTTTAATTTCCTTTTGAAACTAAGTGGTGAATTGTTCCTCTTATCTCCAAAAGAAAACTTTAAAAAAACTTAGGAGAAAACAGACCGATGGTAACACTGCATTCAACCGATAACTGTTAGTTTGGTTAACACTTTTAAAACGCCTTTTAATCCTTTTAACTTTTTATTCAGTTTAAAATTCAGAAATTTCAAGCATTTCACCTCTGACGACAAACTGCCGGATTATGATGAGACCTTTGTTGTAGAATTTGGTGTCGTATCTCATGCAAAGATATGTTCAGAGTTAGCATCAGTCAAAAATTCATTTGACGGATTTTTTAGAAATATATTTAGCTACAATTTCCATTCATGTATAATTCCACACATACGTTCTACCCGGACTCCAAAAACATATGTAAGACTTGGACCAGAGTAGTATTATGTGCTCCCGGCCTGCTTGAAGAGACTAATGATGGCATCCTAAAACGAATATCTTTCCTTCTTGGAAGAAATATGCCCCCTCCCCCCCCCAAAAAAAAAACTCAAGAAAACTCAAGTTCAAGAATTGTTTTCGGAAGGCCAATTTAGGCATTGCATTTGAGTATCGCTTGGCGAAACCCTTTTTTTGCCATCCACTGCGCTGATTTCTCAAATGGTAACCAACGCGTGGAAGAGGTTTCGGTGGAGATTCTGTCCAGACTATCTAATGTGTTCGGTTTTAGCTGTGATATAAACTAGAGTTTTTTTTGTTCCTTTTAGTTAGTGCTCGCACTTAACTTCAACAACATGAGATTCTAGGAGGTATAACCCTTTTTGTAAACTTCACTGAAGATTTTTATTTTATGGAATTGAATGCCTTGAATATAGTTACGTGCTCAATATGTCAGTCATACATAAATTCTAACGGACTTATAATACGATCTCCGCATACTTTTAGTAAAAAAAAATATTGGATACATTTTTTTAAATCTAAATATTATACCACACTTACATTCTACCCGGCCTCCCAAACAACACTTGAAGTAGGAACCTATGGCCACCAATTGACATAAGAGGGGCTTCTTAACACGAATATTGTTCCTTTTTAGAACTCAAATACACCAGAATATCTCAGAGAGCTTTTGAAGATCAGCCAGGGCCCGGTTGTTCAAAGTAGGGTTAAGCTAACCCAGGATTAGTTCTATTTTTAAAATCACTTTTAATTCATAACGACGCTGATTCCAGTAAATTATTTTCACATAACAATTTGGCTTTGGCTGCTTTCAAACTGTCACTTATAATTAGCAGCAGTAACGCTTTTAAACGAGAGAATCAGAAACCTCGGGCAAAGTTTAAACCAGGGTTAGCGCTAATCGGTTTTCGAACAACCGGGCCCAGAATAGAAAGCTTTTACTTAAAGTCCAAAATTAAACTTATTTTCGGAAGGCTGATTCAGGCATCGGAAGTTTTTAAGCATCGTTTACAGGCAAAACAAGTTGGTTCAGGGTATTCAACGAAATTGGAATTAACCCTATTCAGATCGGGAGGGGGGGGGGGGGGGGCGATTGTGCCCGCACTGACTTTGGACTGTTATAACCTTTTTTCATAAGCAAACTAAACCCACCAAACTTGGTGACTTTTCCTAAAATTTATCTGGCAACAATTTGACGTTACCATGGCAACCACTTTTTTTGCAGGCTGTTTTTTCAGAATTTTAAATTTTCATCTTATTATTCGAATTTTAGCTGCGAAGAAAACTTGCATTAAAAGTTTTCATCAGTTATAGTTCAGTGTTACCTCGAACTAGACTTCGCAACACAGGAGTTTCTGAGGTATGACCATTTTGCTAAACTTAATTTTTGGTTACCCGCAATTTTGCTTTATGGAATGCAAAGTCCTAGCGCACTCGCAAAGTGCGTCTACCAAGGTTTATACTGCAGTCTTCGCATACTTTTAGTAACCGTCAATTAAATAAAACAATTCGAACAATTATCTTTTGACCGCCAGATAGCTAAAGAGCTTATAGACATCATATAATTAATTAAGTGAAAAGTGAAAAAGACGTGCTTCCATCAGTTTAACTATATGATAATTATAGCTTAAAATCAGTGCGGGAAAAAAAATCCCATGGTTTATCCTGTGGAATTCAGTCTTGCAATGCTATCAGCATCCAAACTGCTTGGATTTTCTGTCCTTTAATATTAAAATTATAGAAGCTTGAAGTCCAATTCACCGAATTCGTGAGTTGGAAGACAACTCGGTTTAAAGCTGCGGCTTTTCGAAACGGTTTAACTTTGCTGGAGTTTTTGTACTAAAAATAGCGTTTTGCATCCCGTAAAAAGTGACAGGCATTAAGTTTCCCTTGTTAATAAAACTAAAACTAGGGCTAGGTGAGAGTTTCAATCGGTAAAAAATAGACTTTCAAAAATAAAATGACCGGATAAGATAGATGACAAACAAAAAGAGGACCTCAATCGTGACTAGGCAATTTCCGTCATATAATGCATTGATTTGTTTCAGGGGGCTTAAGGTTTAATACCGTCTGGAGTTTAATTAATTTGCAAAAACAGTCTGATTTTATAAATAAACTTTTCAATTCGGGATGACGATTTGGTATTCGTTTCAGTACAACGGGAGCGAGAAGCGACCGAGCAGCGTATTTTGGACTGGGATGAATTAGGTCGCTATTGAAAATATTGTTTACTATAATTCTTTTACTTAGCTTAAAGAAAACGACTCAACACTACACACTAACACACAAAAACTGAACAAACCAAGACAAAACCA
>Ga0126336_10001336_pt1 | contig 12641 bp, 5 predicted proteins | sample SidCmetagenome_FD_92530 | JGI IMG/M metagenome (GOLD analysis project Ga0126336, IMG submission 92530) | Coral microbial communities from El Islote,Puerto Morelos, Mexico - Siderastrea C C metagenome | ecosystem: Host-associated > Invertebrates > Cnidaria > Coral | place: El Islote,Puerto... | reverse complement strand
TATTACTTACTATTTAAAGAAATCACATAATCATTTAAATGACTAAGCACTTCGTAACGTTCTAGAGAGTTCTATGGAATGTTCTGGAAGGTTCTGAGTAATACTAGACAATTTTCGTAACATTGGGGATGATACGTACTGAGATAAAGCAGCCCCAAAGGTTGCTACTTCAGCAACAGGGACAGTTGCTTGTGAGTGGCAGTGGTAGTAGGAACAGTATTCCATACAAATTAGAAGCAAATATCTCTTCATCTTATTAGAGTTTTGGTGTGTAGCATCACCTTGTATTTTAATGAGTTGTGCTGTGTTTTTTGTGAGGCTGCAGGGTGAGGCAAATCACAAACCATAAACAAAATACAGACAACAAGCTTAACATTTTTCACAGGGTTGAGTAACAAAGAAAACTTTCAGAAACCATTGTAACAGAATGAGTGTGCATGGTACAGTTTTAGTATTGTACAGATAACAAACTTTGCCTACGATTACACGTAACTGTATGAATGTCACGGAGTATTTGTACCCATTCCATGCATCATTTGAATGATACTTGGTGAGTTGGTTATAAAGTTATCTTACTTTTAAACCCAGAATAACAGTGAAGCTTTTGGTTTTCTAATTTTTGATACAGAACACTAATTATAAGGCTCATTAGTATTCTTAACATTATTGCAGATCACTTTATACCCTCAATAGTAACTCATGATTTTTATAAGTGCCTTGTGTTACAACTTCCTTATTAGCCGTTATTTGGTTGTCATGCAATGCTTGCAAGGAGGATTGTGTGACAATGTGATGGCTGCTTAGGAGACTGGCTGTTGCCTTTTTTTTTGAAGAACAATAACGTTTTGTGATTTTGCATTGTGCAGGTTTTACATTACAGAAAGTGATGGAGGAATCGTACAAGGCTCAAAAAACTCAGTCGTGTCTCATCACATGTGGCTGTTTGAGTCTCCATTTATGAGGGAGAAGTTGATCGCAAGAGAGTACCCACTGTCTTGGAAGGTGGTCGACATGGATCAATGGGTGCAGTTTAGATTGCCTAGGCACAGTCCAATGTCCTCCTTCTTCAAGTAAATTGACAGACATCCTTCACTAACGATCATCTAATGAACAGCTAGTACACTCACACTAGCTTGCTCATCTCAAGCCTGTAACCCAATGTAGTTACCTGTCACTTCGCTCCCTACGAAGTCGCCTTCGGAAGAAAATTAGTTCGCCCTCTGTATGACATGATGGAAAGTTCAAAAAGAAATTGCCTGGTCGGTATTCTTCTTATTTCTCAGCGATGATATTCGCTCACGAGTGAAAGTTGAAATCCGTTACTTTCTACGATGTCTCTGTTAAAGTGCACCTAACCCCAAAATATATTTTTCGCTAAAGTAAATCTTTGCACCTGTTCGAAACACATTACGTCTTTTTTCACCAAATCTTGACTTTTTATAGGCTGTAAAAGTTACGAAATCTAGCCATCATTTGTGACACGACCGAGCTAGTGAGGGGCGTGGGTCTATTCCTGAGGTGACATCACAAACTGATTTGCATCGCGTTTGGTCTTTGTAAACAGGCATGTAAAGCAGTTTTGTGACCTCAAACCAAAAAGTCAAAAACTGCAGATAATGGCTAAATGTTTTTTAAGTAGGTGCAAAGTTTTATATTAGCGGGAATAATATTTTGGGGTTAGGTGCACCTTAAAATTTTAGCAGTCATTCTTTCAAGTGAATTTATGAAAAAAAAACGTGATTAATGGTTAAAAATTATGGAAAGCAGCTTTGTTTTGATGAAACTCGAGACCTTTTAGACATTACCAGTTTAGCATAGGTTAATATGATGGGCTTTTTTGGCTGGGGCAATATTTCACGGGGGAAATTGACTGGAGCAAAGTGGCTAGCTACCCTCGATACTGTACCTTTAATCAGAAACCCGTTTTCCTTAGGTGCCGTTGTACAGTAATAAACTATTATCTTGAACTTTTGTTTTCCGTTTCTCAAACTTGATTGACCTCTTTATTCACATCTCCAATCTTGTTGATAACTTTTATGAAGTGAGCCGAGAGAAATAAAATGTTGATCAGTTTTGGAAATAAAAATAAAGAACATTGTTTGTAATTGACTGTTGATTAATTTAGCTGAAACTTTCTGTTTTTTTTTTCTTGAAGATATAGCTATTGACAATTTCAGTTAATTAGTCGCGATTGGATAGTTTTTAACAATTTCCATCACTTTTCAGCAAATACTTATCTTAGCAACTTTTTCGCATTCAAGCAACTGCCCCAAAATTTATATAGGGCCGCTCATTTAAAAGACGTTTAGGTGGCGTTTAACAAAACCGCGTTCTAAACCAATTTAAATCTGGACACATAATGTTCAAACGTTGCAACGTTTAAACAGTGTCAAGAAGGCATATAGCACAGACTAGAGGGACTATTATCTAATTACAGTGATCCTTTGATAAAATGTTTGGAGGTCCATTCACTGTCTTAGACCTCGTTTAAATAACCGGCCCTACGACTTTGCTAAATTTGATCTGCCAACAATTTCGTAAGGGAAGTTGTTTTAATATCGTTAAATAACAATGTGTTCGTCGGATAGAAAGTTGTTTAACAGCTGCGGAATGTATTTTAAATCATGTGTTGCTCGGAATGTCAATTTCCACAACCTAAATTGGTGCGTAAATTTCCATTTCACCTCGACGAAAACTCATGTCTGCCTGATTGTCAAATTGTACCACAGGCTTACCATCCTCTGTGCGGTGTGCTGTGCATTTACGGTGGCTCTATAGGTTATCAAACTGGGAAAACTAAAGGCGAAATTTAAGGATTGAACACTGATGTAAATGAAATTAAAATTGCCACCACGTTGCTTTGCTTTTCTTTTGTGTTGCAAGCCTTAAATTGTTAAATTTGAGGCTTTTTTTGTTAAATTTAGTGGGTAATTGACAGATTTTAACCCTACCATTAAAGGCCCCCAGAGTTCACTGGGATGCACATTTGGTATTTACAGAGTTTCTCGAGACGTCGTAAGAGAGTCTCAATACAGTGAAACCTCGATCATCCGGATAAACGAAAGCAACATTTTTTCAAGAGAAATTCGGCTTGACTCTGAAAATATCATCAAAACAAGATAAACCACGTGACCAATAATGGTGGTTACTGTCGAGGAAACTTTACAGACTTTACCTTTTCTGATAGTGTTTTCAATCGTTCTTTAGCGGGGATCATGCAAAATCAAACTTTTTCAGATGAGAGTCGTTACAACCATGAATATAGAAAGTTTGACTAAATCGCGACCACAGAAAGATTTTGGATAACCTATGTTTGTACAGCACTGAGCTGTTCATAACAGCGACGCTTCCTCTTCAGATGCCGTACTTGAAAATTGCCAACTTTTTATGATCTGTTCCTGTCCACTGCCTACGTTTTTTCTTTTCTAGATAGTTGTTTTATGATAACCTATTTGCAGGAATGAGACGAAACAAGAAATTCAAAGAAAGGCAGCATAATCGAGAAGGCACAAATGTCCGTAGAACAAACCACGAAATACTGATAAGAAAAGATAGTATCAGTGACTTTTTGACCTTTTCTTTCTCAAATTTTGTTCGCTTTTGTCATTCAATTTAAGCCACCATACATTTTGCAATTTCGAGAGATCGTTGCACAGCCTGGGCGTGAGGGGGAGAGGGGGGAGGGGGGGGAAGGGAGGGGACACCAGCATCGTTCCAAGTGGTCCTTGGCACGTAATCAAATGTGGCGTCACCTTAGAGGTTACCCATCGTGTTGGGTCCCAAGCCTTCCACTGTAACTCGATAGCATGTAAAGGCCTGGGGACGAGGCTGGGTGGTTAAGCTTTTCCTGAGTGGAAATAAGGAGATGGTCGTAAGGCGAAGTTCCACTGCAGATATTTTCAACTTGTCAAACTGCAGTCATCAGAAAAGCTTTCCTATTCGTGGCTTGAGGCCGAAGTGCGCAGGAAACTGGCAACACTAGACTTCCGGTTTTTTTTAAGATGCTAAGCTGTGGGGGCAAACTGACATTTTAGAGAGCAAACAAGAATGTTACATTACAGAGAGATCAGGGGTAAAACAGCGGTTGCCGTCTGTAACATCAACGACGTGTCGAAGTTCTCGTTTTTAAAGTCCATTCTAACTATCAAGTTATGCGGCTCCCGGGTAACTTTTCTGCAAGCTGTGTCCATCGCCACTGCTCTATAGGTGGGTTGAGCAATAGTTTGAGAAATCACGATTTTTTTCAGTCACTCAATTTACCAATGGACTAACAGTATTCAAAGTACAAAAAAGTTGAACGACTGGAAAGGTATTTAGACATGGGTGTAGTTATCCGCTGTTTGAAAATCCGGAGCCTCTGTATGCTCGTTCACAGACAAATGTTTTGGCAGGGGATCAAGCTCACGGTTGCTAGTGGCTAGTGGGGGTGGACTAAGTAACATCCCAAGCAGTGCAGGCTGCAAGCTATGTGATTGGTTCCTCATCAACCTCACTCCCATGTCCCTAGAACAGCACGCACTTTGAAACGAGCGCATGCGAGATTTGAAAGCTTTTTTGGAGCGCAAAATTTGAATGCTTTCAGTGAAAATTCGCAAAATGGTTCTTTTTCTTCTAACTCTAGTGGGTACTGTGTAGCAGAGAACAAGAATACAGCTGAACGTCATTTAACATTTATCGATGTTCCGGACAAGCGGGAATCAATATCAACTCTCAAAATATATTCTTACGATTTGCAGTATTAACAGTGACATACCGATATCAAGCTATATAGATATAGACCATCTATGTAAACATAGAGTGATTTTACTTAACCAGTGAAACTGTATCTAACAATCAGTGTCTATCAGTCAAAGCTGAACAAAAGAAAACTGTTGAATCAGGGTGTAAAGTGCGTAATAGCTTCACGGGTTACGTAAAATTACTCCATAATATAACAAGATATGTACAATTCAATATTCGAACAAAGTCGTTTCATCAGCTTCGATGGTTCATTTAGTTTCTTTGGGGTACTTTTTCATACCTTAATTATCTTAATTTTCTTTTTCCAGATTGAGATAACGCCAGGAACACCAAACTTGGCGGTGACTGGTGCTTGAAAAAAAACAAAATGATATTCTGCTACATTGGCCTTGACATCAGCTACTTGGATTAGTTTGCCTCTTTATGAACCCTGCTCTAATTAAGGGCTTGAAACAGCAGGGACGACGGGTACACACGGGCATCTTGGCGACAGAAGAAGGAGATACAGCCAGGTTCCAAACGAAGCGTTGGGCGGGAAGTCAAAAATTTAAATGTATTCTGTAGCTTAGATTTCGACAAATGTGTCATTTACAATTTTGGTGCTTGCTTGTAGCTAGCCAGTTGAGTCTTAACCCCTCTGGGCCGAATATCTAAATTAAAGAAAGTCTAAACGGCTTGAACAAGGTGCAGACAAACCAAATCTAAACTCAATCAAGCAAATAAGACAGATTGTACAGACCCTACTTAAAACTGGTCCAGACCGCAACTTTCTCACAGTTAAGCCCCGTCTAAACTTCGTTCAAATAATCGGCCTTTCAAGTTTAGAGAAACAAGTGCCTTTGTTAGGCTGATAATGGCAGCAAACATGGAAGAGAAAAACATGTTGCCTAACATGCCATCTAAAGTCAGTTTTTCATGTGAACAGATGAGCTTTCCCTAAATGTTTTGGGTGGACTGTTTGAACGGATTTTACAGAGGGCTTAGAAAGCTGTGGTCAAAACCAATTTCAAGCTTGCCAGTGCGATTAGTTAGGCTCCGTATAGACATGGCTTTTGTTGTCTGCGGCTCGTTCAAGTTCCAATAATACAATTAACACCTTGTTAGATGTTGGACTATTCTTGATAGGTCTAACTTTGGATCTTAGGGTAGAACCCGTGCGGGGAATGGGACAAAGGTCCAAACTCACGTCATGTCACTGTTTAACAACGGCGATTAGAATTATCGATACTTTACTGGAACGCAATAGACTACGAGCAGTCTCTCTTTCCTCTCAGGGGTAGTCGAGGAAAATGAGCAAGCGAGCGAGTGCGAAACCGCCTGCCGCGTTGAAACGTGACGTGCGTGTCGAGCCGCTAGTGTAGTGAGCCGAAAAGAGACTCGCTACGACGCGGACGATTTTCGCATCCCGCTCGCATGTTCGTTTCCCTCAACCATCCCTGAGCGGAAAGAGCGACTGCTCGTAGTCTAGGAACGCATCTATATATATATATCACTAATAAATAAATTATCAATCTGTTCATTATTAATCACGGTAATGTACAATAATTATCTTCATAAATTATCCAAGACGTTGAGTGTTGGTAGGAGTTACATTAGTTATCAGCAACTCCTCTTTCCTGCTCTGTGTCACTGTCGTTTAGCTGAGGACTGGAGCTTCCTACAAACAAAAACAGACAGATGAGATTCCAAGCGTTTAGCCGAGAGGGCGAAGCGAGAAGGGGGAAGCGAGGCATGTAACATTTTTGTGTGCTACTTGGCAGCAGTTCACACTATGCTGCGGGCCACGATCTTTGAACTCTTGACTCTATAAACTAGTTTGTAATAATCTCCTATCTACAGGGACTCCCTCAAATTGCTTTTTTTATATACACATTTTAGTTCATTTATTACTTGAACCTATTATTACGGACAGCGTTGGTACGTGGCCGAAAAAGAAGACTCGACAGTAATCTACACATCTTTGGAATATTTCACTCACTTTACGCAGTCTTGAGCTATTATTCAAGAAAGATGACTGAATTGTTATGTGCTCCACAGTTAACAAGTGCTATGTCAGGGTCTAACCTGGGCTTCCTGTGGGGGAGTTCTCAGATTCCCTACTGTTGTTGCTCCCTGTAGGCGAGCTTCTTTTTCTGGTCATCACCGTGGGAGGAGGGGTAGTGCTTGAGTTGTCGCTGAGCTCGTCAGCACTTATGTGCACCAAGTGATACTCGTCCCCTGTTGAACCAGGTAACGTGCTGAATGTGGGGATCACGTCATCATCTGTCCCGCAATCCACTTTGCAGTTGACTGAAATGAAACAATTACAATACAGACTGTGAAACTCTGAAAAGTGATAGGAAAAAAGACATCGAATTTCCACATATTTCACCTCACGTCTTGCGGTCTTTGTATTGAAAAAATTAACTCGCCTAGTGATGATCGTATAATTTATTTTGCCAGCTTCCTGATAAAATTGAGTTACTATTTGGGTTTCTTTTGGAATTTCCTGTCTTTTTCGAGAAATGTACTTAACTTTTCGTTTCTCTGTTCCCATACGTACTGCAAAATTATAATTTTGATTTTTAATTATTTAAAAATGATCAATAATGCTGACTTGTCGCTTCTTAAACACGACGTAACTGAGTCACGCTGTGGTCAAAATTTTGCGTAACGAAGTCACGAAAGTGTAACTGGGAGTAAACCGGGAATGGGGAAAGGGGATCGGAGAATTGCATTATAACGAGGAGAAGGGAGGGTAGAAGATGTAGCGAAGAATGACAGAGAAGGCAACAAGGGGACAATGAGTCGCCAACTTAATGTAAATTTTAAAAAGTCACGTAGGTTCGTTTCGTAAGTGAGGCTATAACTTTTTAGCCTGAAGGTTCGGATGGAACAAGATGACCATGTTTAATAACCCGAGGGCTTTCCTTGTTCATAAACATAAGTACAAATTCGCTTTTTGCAACTGAGGGGTGAGGTCAGACATTGGCTGTAAGGGTGACTATAACAGCTGCTGTCAGTGATCTCAGTGACTTGTGATTTCATACTACACACCCTAACCCTAACGTCGGTCAAACGTACAACGGGTGCGCAGTTACTGCCATAATTTTGGAAAGAAATATAAAGACAAAAGTGTAAAGCTTCACTTAAACCGCGAAACTTAACCTACGTTGAGTATGTGTGTAAAATGAGGTAACTGGCATCCACAAGTTTTGTTGGCGGGAAATTCGCTTTGTCACGACATTTTCTGCATCGACCTTCACGCTCGTAAATGTTTGAACTGATTCAAACTTCAAGGCTCTGAAAGACCGGAATTGACGTAGCGTTTTGCCTTTGACGGCTGTGAAAGCCTAACCATGAATGACAGTCAAAAGACCAGAGCTTACTGAACACTGGGCACTTCGTCATAAGTTAACTGGGTTGTTAATACACAGGGACAGTAGCTCAATCAAAAGTACCTTGTGCAGGCACCACAGGAGACCCATTGCTCAGTGACTGTAGAAGTTCTTCTTCAGTTGCCGAGTATCTCATTTTGTAGGTTTTATTAATGGCAGAGGCACGCTTCAGATCAGACAGCAATTGAGAGCTTAATTGAAGACCTGCAAGACGAGCATAGTATGGATACATAAAAAGATAAAAAGATTTAACACTAACATTTTTAGCCTCCATGTTTAACACCAACATTTAACACTAACAATTTTTTTAGCCTCCATGTTTCGGAATTTGCCCAATAATAAACTCGAGTAACTGAAGAAAGATATTACTTTTCATAACATTCAGCAACAAGTCTCGACCAAACGAACTGAACATAGTGCACGACGTCTTACAAATTAGCCAAACAAATTTAACATTGTTTTCCAAACTCCAGAACAAAACTTTTAAAATGTTTGTTGTCTCAAATTTTCCAACACTCAAGGGCTGAAAGAATCAAAGATTGTTCTTAGGACGATGTTTTATTTGGCTGCGACTTAAACTCAAATCTGGAGCCTGAGTGGCTTAAAATTAGCCTCGTACTACACCCTGGCGAATTTGGAAGTTACCGAATTACTTTACGTTTACTGTAATTGTACTCCACTCACTTCTGTGACCTTGAAACGGTTGCCTATTGGTATCGGATGCAGAAACGAAAAAAGCAACACAGGAATAATAGAAATTACCTTCACTTCCAACCGAGGAGGGACTGGTGTTGGTTCTGTGCACCTTTCGTTTGGTGTCCTTTGGTCGAGAGCTGAAAACGGATAACAACTGATTACTGCGTGAAACAAAAGGGAGCTACACTTTAAACACAGCAACACCAAATTATCAGTAATGACAAGAGGGAATGAAAATCAGGCCTCAACTGAACTCATGAAACCCGTTAAAGAAAATTCCTTTGGTTTTTGAGACTTCAAATTGATGAACGAAGGAAGTGAAAACGCAACTGTTAATATAGTTATGAACTTTAGAGTTCACATGCTACTGAATTGTGCAGTAAAACCAAAAAATGTTTCGTCCCAAAGAGCAAAATGAAAATCAAATTCGAGATCAAAATTCAAGAACAGTCAAATCTGTCCTCGGAGACTCAGCGGCAGATAGTGGGCGGGAGTGGGGGAATAGAAAGTCAACACAGGTGAAAGAAATCGGAAGGAAACGTCAATACGGCTTTCACCGGAAATCGGTAAAATGCGGTTAATGGACGCCCCTGGGGTGGTAGGACGGTCAAGCTTTGCTCAACAACATTCAATAATAAATGCCTCTATTCACAAATCAATGGTCCGTGTGCATAAGTTCATAAGAATTGCCTTTCGTGTCTAGAATTCCTTCCGATATGTTTCAACGTAGTCTAGAAATGTATCTAAACTTTTTGGGAGCGTTGCGTGACGCCACCAAAACCGGCTGCGTAAGAGACTATACGTGAATTGGCTTTTACTATTTAAAAGCCTTATTCATGGCTATTAGTTTTCCACGTCGTGTCTACTTACTTCATAGTATATGTTTGCTCACTGGATGAACTCAGAGACACTGCCTTGCTATAAAAGCAGCAACACGATAGTGTAAGTCATTATTGTTGAAGTCTCGAACGTGCGAGTACACTTTGTAATAAATTTGTTCAGTTTTCTTGAAGTGACTCTTGCGGATAAATACGGAACAGCGACATTAAGGGAATTCTGTTTGTTCCTTTCGACCTTTCTCGCCCCAACTATCTGCCCCATGGTCTCCGAGGATGAGTCAAATCAAAATCAATTTTTTTTAAAGTTAGGAACAATCCATAAATTTCACTTTGTTTGCTTGAGTGTTCACACCAAATGATTTTATCTACAAATAAAAAAATATGTTCACATCATAGGACTCAGGTTTGGCTTTGGGAGTGAAAGCGTTAACATCTTCTCTGTTTCCAGAGTTCAAACTCAAGCTAAACGTTTGTTTTACCGTGGAGCATCTGTATCCATTTCTGGTAAGTGATGAGGAACTGACAGGTCTGGCTCAGGACTGCCACGCCCAGAATCATGATCAGGAGGGATGCTAGATACTGCACTGCTCACTGAAAACAACAACAACAATATACCTAATTTTTTTTAGGTAAAATTAAAAGCAAATAGCCTTTGTTTGCGTGTTTGAGGATTGGCGGTAAAATCCAAGAGAAACAATTTTTGATTAAGCATTTGACAGCGAGTTGTGTCATAATGGACGTAATTTGTTGACAGTTTGTGGTACGTTATTGTTACGCTTTTAGCTATGGTGTGATCCATGTTTTGGACCAGTGCACTGGCAGTTTGAAATACAGTCGAAGCTCGCGTATCCGACCACTTCGGGAATTCTGAAAAGTGGTCACAACTAGAGCTGGTCGCTTATAGGAATGGGCTCTCGTAAACGACTAAGTGATAAAGCAGAAAGCTTGGCATATGTTGATGGTTACTTATGGCACTGTAGTGATAATATTGAATAGTTTTTTTTTTGCCTATCACAGAAGACGTTCGCGTATCTACAAGTCAACGAACGATTAGCGCTTATGTTATGTATTACTCTATAATTGATCAAGAAGTGAATGCTTTTATTAAAGGGGCATAGTCACGCTATTTAAGTTCACTTTAAAAATATAAAATATGTCCTCACATGAATGAACGCCCACAAATAATGGTCTAGTTTTGTTACCAAAGACTATACTACTTCACTGTAACTATTTTCTGTTGTCTGCTGCTCCGGATGGCACGGATGGAAATGGATTGCAATTTGAAAAAATTAGACTAAACTTTTCAAATTCTTTCAGCGTGCTGACATTTAATCGATACGAAATGGCCATGGTTTGTTTTCTATTTATAATTAAGTTAATATGTTCCATTAAATGTTCAAACATAATGTTAGGCATGCATAAAGTTAGCTACCGATAATTTTAGTACAGCTTTGACCAGAAATCTGCGAAATCCTCGTGACTATGCCCCTTTAAAGTGTTGAATGAGTGGTCGCTTACGAGAACTTAAAAACAAAGGAAAAGACCAGTCGGTAATTCACAAAAGTGGTCGCCGTCGCTTACGGGAGCGGTCGCTTAGGAGAGCTTTTAATTACAAAGTTTAAGTGACAATTCAAACGGCGTTTCACAATTCCGGTCGTAACTAGAGCTGGTCGCTTACGAGAGTGGTCGCTAGGAGAGCTTCGACTGTATATCTGAAACAAAGTTCATTATTAGTGATAAACAATCCTTGAATTGTGTAACCTTTCTTACTTCAGGCCAACTAAAACAAACGAGCACATCAAAGAACCCGCTCACAAAGAACAAGAAGTACCTGGTTTCTTCGGAGAAGTGCGATTTTTTCCAGCATCACTAGTATCCAGGCTTGGAAGCGAGGCTCCTCTGCGATAAGGCCTGACGTTCCCTGATCTTGACATTTTGGTTTGGCCGCCATTAGACAGTGATTCTATGTAGAAAACAACATTAATCAAACACACAAATAAGCAGTTATTTCAGCAGCTATAGCATGTTTCATGTGTTTAGGTTTAGGAAGGAGATTGAAAGGTATTACACAAAGGAAAAACGCAAGCGATCTCTCTGAAACATTTTTTTAGGGCTTATTTATAGAGGGTAGTAAAAAACACTGATAACTTCGCGGCTCTGCCTACAACACAAAATATTAGATAGCATCTAAAATATTAACTATATACACCAAAAAATTAAGTTATGAAATACTATAAGTTAAGATAAGGAAAATAAATGGTAACAGAAAAAAAAGAGAGAGTGAGTGAGAGAGAGTGAGCTTAGCTTCTCTGTCCATTTTGTAACAGTAAAATTCTTGCAAAAGAGACTTAAACAGATTCTGAATACCGCAGATGCAGGACACAGTCATAAATAAAATTATTTTAACAATGATTGGCGGAATTTAAGAGACAGAGAAAATGGAGAAAAGAATTCTGAAAAAAAAAAAAAATGCATCTTGTAGGATATGGCTATAAAGACTTAACATATAATTTGGAGTTTGCCGAGGACTGTAAGTATGAAATTGTACCTTAGACTAGTATTCTATCTGGGGTATGTAATTTCTTTACCAGAGTTTTTTGAAGTGAAGTTGTATGTATTGTCTGCAACATTTTTACTAAAACAATTTGTTTGTTTGCAAATAAAGTGTTTTGTTAAAACAAAGAAAAGAAAACGAAATGTGCTAGTAGTACTTCTCAAAGAATTGGTTACCCGGCAAGTCAGAAACAACACCAGGGTCCGAAATTGCGACCAGCTGGTCGCCAATGCGACTGAAAATTGAGTGTTGGCGACCAGAATTTCAAGGCTAGTCGCCAGGAGGCGACTAACTTTCAGCGCCTTGTTAATATTTTGAGCCGCCGCTCAAGGAATTAATTTCGTTTTAAATGGAAAAATTCGCGTTTGATTTCCAGCAGAAACTTACCCCTTGTCTTTTCGAAGTTTTTAATCTCCATAGAAAATAATTTAGATC
>Ga0126336_10001335_pt1 | contig 12645 bp, 6 predicted proteins | sample SidCmetagenome_FD_92530 | JGI IMG/M metagenome (GOLD analysis project Ga0126336, IMG submission 92530) | Coral microbial communities from El Islote,Puerto Morelos, Mexico - Siderastrea C C metagenome | ecosystem: Host-associated > Invertebrates > Cnidaria > Coral | place: El Islote,Puerto... | reverse complement strand
GAGTACGAACATTGTCCTTTTTTCCATTGCGGGTCCGCTCGCAGGGCTTCAATGAAGGAAAATACCAGCTCGGTGGTTGGATTTATTGTTGTAGCATTGTACAACACAAGTACTACCTGTCATCACTGCTGCAGCAAGGAAGATTTCAAAGTCGTAGACAAACACGTGGCAAGAAATCTTTCCTCGAGGACAATTTACTTTCCCGTGGCAAGTGACCATGTGAAGGCACTAGGTTTGAGGTGAGCCTCTGACGTCACTTCCGCTCATTCGCAAGCCAGCTTCTGGAACAGAACCAGTACGTAGATGGCGCCCGCAAAATCTCGACAAAAACCGTCCGAAAAAAGTGTCTTCTAGTCGTCGCAGTTAATAAGTTGAAATTTGGCAAGGTGACTAAGAAACACAAACTATGTTCGAAAATGTAAAAATATGGAATACCAAAATTCTGGTCTCAGTGGCACTTTAAGGCTAGATTTTAGAACACCCGGCCACTTATTTGCATCTCACTGAATTTGAATGGTCCTTTTGTTTCTATATGCCTCGTTCTTTAAAGCGTTGAGAGATACCCGGCGACTTATTTGCATCTCACTGAATTTGAATGGTCCTTTTGTTTCTATATGCCTCGTTCTTTAAAGCGTTGAGAGATATGTAAATAAGTGGCCGGGTATTCTAAAATTGCTCCTTTAAAATACTACTCAACAACACGAGTTAACTAAAACAAGTTAAGGTTTTGTCTTCTTCTATTCAGGCTATTAAGATTAATTGATTCCTGTAGTCAAGACAATGGCAGTTAAAGTTTTTCAATGAAGGATTTTATCTTCTTAAGATTTGTGAGCGTGTAGAATAAAAATAAAAATTAACGATTGACTATGTCTTCTCTCCTCCCAGTGTTTGTTAATGGACGTTTTTATTTAAAGTGGGAACAATTTTAGAATACCCGGCCACTTATTTACATATCTCTCAACACTTTAAAGAACGAGGCATATAGAAACATATATAGGACCATTCAAATAAGTGGCCAGGTGTTCTAAAATCTAGCCGAATGGATTGATTGTAATGGAGAAAACGGAAAATTATTTATATGTGTAAAAGGAAAGTTTAATATAACATATTTTGCATTTAAACACAAGTCATATTAGTATAGCAATGGTTTCTTTTCGATTAATAGCAATAATTCACACAAGCTAGTGAGACTCCATTCAATGTAAATATCTGTATCTTTTAGGATTGAGCAAACGGACGAATTGAATATATATATAAACTCTGAACCAGAGTACTTTACGATTTTCAATTGATTGTAAATACTTTCCAAAGCACAATGAAGTGAATTTGGTTTTAACATAAGGATATTATTCTCCGAAGTTTACTTTTTCTTAAGCGCAATGTTTACAAATCCCTCTAGCTCACTTGAAGTTCAATTGCGAATATTTTCGCTCTGATAATGACCCAAGGGAAAACCGTGTGTCAAAACTCTTTGTTTCCAGCAAAATACTCTTCCAATGCTGAATAATTGGATTTCGTTTAAACAAAACCAAACCAGTCGATTTGTTTAAACTCTATCAATGACCACCCAAAATCGTTCAGTAGACCGTAGGAGATTCCTTGAACATTGCAGTCAATATTTTACACAGATAAAACTGTGCGGACATATTCTTAGAAATGGGTAAGTTTATAGAAAATTATTTCGTAAGCATAGCAAAATGCTACACAAGGGGAATAATGGACGATGTACCAATGTGATCTTAAAATTTCCTTCTCAAACGTTAATTGCATAGATTTCACTATCTACCGCTTGTTTCAAAACTCTCATGCCTTACTTAAAAGTATATGTGAGAACATTTTACTATGATTTTCGAAGGAAGAAAACAGTTTGTCTTTGTAATGACCAAGCTGAAACAAAGGCTTTAATGTGGAAGTCTGCGTGCACAAAACGCATATTTTTCGCGTAATGAACATTCTTGTGTGCGCTTAATGCGTGAGCTCCACAAAATGAGTAAATAAAGTTTTGAAAGATTTACTAAATGAAAAAATGGGAAGAACCTTTTCCGACCACGACAAAAATTTTACAACTTTTTTTCTACAATAGAAACATTTTGAAAGTCTTTTCTATCACAGGAAAAATTTAGGACGATGTTTTTCTGTCATAAGAAAATTTCGAAGATGTTTTTTTTCTATTGCAAGAAAATTGTAGGACGATTTTTTCTATACAAGTAAAAATTCCAACACTGCTTTACTCTAACAAGGAAAATTTTAGAAAAAAAGAATGGAAATCTTGTTTGATCTACAAATAGAACTGACCTGTTTTAAGGTTATTATTTTTTCAAAAAAGCAGGGGGTCTGTAGTAAATTTAGAATGTGATCTCATAATTACGACTTTGAGGAGAAATAGAAGCGCTTCCAGAAAACAACATGAACAAGTTCAATGAACAAACTCATGTGTCTTCTCAAGCAACAAGACTCAGCAAATGGTAACAAACACTTAAGCTGTTCCTATTGTGAGATTTTTAAAAATTTTTTTTAACTTGGTAGTTTATTAACTAGATTTCTAACATGCGTTTGGTTTGTAGATAGAATCTTGCTTTCAAACTTGAAAACATGTTCCTTCAAAGTTTAAATTTTTTTGTATTACAAAACTTTGAAGGAAAATTTGAAAGCAAGATTCTATCTACAGTCCAAACACAGTAAAACCTAGGTTTTCAAGCAATCAGATGAGGTTAATTGCCCAGGTAAGTCTGTGGTGCAACACTGCAAATCAACCAAGGCAAAACTGCAGCAAATGCACATAGTTTTGGGTGGTACTGTACCAATGTTGTTCAGGAGTTGTTTTTTTCTTTTTTCCCCTGGGCTTTTTGTCTCATTTTATGGCAAATGGGGTAGAAGGGGTAATATCTAGAGGGAAGTTCATTACAAATATCTCGCTCAAGCAGGGGCGTTTGTTCATGAGAGGGTGCTTGCTTAATCAAGCATGGGAGCCTAACACAGAAAATATGGTATATTAAAAATCACCGTCACCATACCTGTAACAACAAGGTCAACAATGCTCATTTTGTCTGCAAATCCAGGTTTCGCTTTTAGAGTGCATTTAAAGCTAGTAGTGTCTTCTAACTTGACATTCTTTATAACAAGAGCACTTCTGTTTTTCTCTATCCTCCCGACATATGCAGCTGGTGGTATGGCAGGATCTACTAAATTGGTGCCATTCTCATCTTCTATCCTCAGGAATACATATTTATCCTGGGTTTTGTTATAAACCTGCCAAGTTGTAGACTGTAACTCATCAGATTTATCATATTCCCAAAAAAAGACTGCATCACTGCCTTCCTGACGGTAAAGTAAAGCTTTTGGCACTCTGGAAAACCTAAGGTTCCCTGTAAATGACATAACAATTATAAATATAACTTATTGTTAATAATAAATTTCAAGACAACATTGACAACAACAACTTACAATAACAACAACAATTATAATAATAATAACAATAATAAATTATATAACACTATATTTATTAGTGAGTGATTTAAAACCAATGCCAATGACTAAACAACAAGCATAATTTTAACAAAGATTTCATCAATGTGACCTTCCACAGGAAAACATGACGCACACACTTCAATCCGTTCTTGACAATGGGCAAAGATGGATGGATAACAAAAGGCAAATGAAAGCTTTTTTTAAAGGGACAATCAAAAATATTGTTTTCCTGCTCTGGAAACATGAGTTTAAAAAATAATGAAATATTTTCCTGACACAGAGCACAATAAAAAGTTTTAAACGGTTAAAATAGAATATTTCGTTAGGACCAACCAAACTTAATCAGCCACAATAGAGATATGAAAGTTAAGAAGGGTTATATCACTTCATAAGGGTCTCAAGGGGCCTAACATAGTGTTATAAAGGTTGGCTAATTCGAAGCCGTTGTTTCTATTCAAAGAGGGCTTTCGTAACCTGATCTCAATTGCTTCCCTTATGCGGCATTTGAACCTGTTGCTTTCTGTGGCGAGATCTTTTGTTTATAACACTATTTTTAGGCCCTCTAGAGTGACCGAGATGGCTTACATTTTGCCTGGCGCGCTCTCTGCGCACTGAAACACGGGGGGTTTTCACAGTGTTTCAGAATCAGAAATTCTATTTGTACTTGGGATGGAAAAGGAGAAAGTAACTAAAATTTAGAGGACTATTAATTTTGGTAGGTTTGGATTTCATTTTTATCAGCTGTTTCATTATTCTGTCAATCTATCCTTCTAAACTGAGGGCAGTATTCCTGATTTCATGAATTGAAACGCGGAGTGTGATGCTTCTACACTTGAGCAAAAAGGCTTATTTCCCTAAAAAAATGAGTCTTTCTCACAAAAATTTACCCATACGTCCGAAATTTTTGATAAATTTTGATATTTTTGGTTATTATTTGTTAAAATCTCCCGCGGGAAACACAAGATATTTTGACATAATTCACCAAGCGGAATTGTTAGGTATGACAGCGTAATTTATGTACATGTACATTCAAGTTTACATTACATGTAGATTGTTGCGAACAGTAATTCTAAATGAAAATTTTTTATATACCTTAACATTAAAAAGCCGCATCTGTGGTTACATTTAATGAATGGAGAGCAAAATTAATCTATTAATAATTATTTACCGATTGATCGATCAAACCTTTGAACCACATTCTTTATTGAACAAATTACAACAGCACACGCAAGGCTCCTAATTTCACTTAATTCAACTGAGGCTACTCGACAAACATACTTTGTCACCAAAATCTACTGAATTTGTTAACTACTAACAGTATCTATTTCACGGCTCTCGTTTAAGGATGTTCGCGCCCAAATCTTCCCACGTTCAGATTTTTTTAAAAAAACTTTTCCTACATTTCGATAATGTCCCACTTACATGTATGTCAGAAAAGCAAAAATTTGAGGGGTGACCGTGCTCGTTTTGGAGAAAAAGTGCATTGAAAACTTAGTGTTTTTAGAAGCTTTGGTCATGTTAGGCGAAATTGGCTTCATTGCAATCAACCATCAAGTGAATGGGATACAGTACAGATTTAAGGTTACTCTGGACCTTCGCGGGTGTCCTCCCAGAAAAAATTTGTACGCCACCATTTTAAAGGAAAGCACGGCCAACTATGTATTGTTGGAAACCTTAAGAAATGTAGATTTCGGAATAAAAAAAAAGTGAATTGCCCGCTTTTTATTTTTTTTAATTCCACAAAAGAAAATTGCAAAAATGACCGAGAAAATGACCATGCATCATTCAGTCAAGCAAGTGAAATAACAGGGTACCAAAATTCGGCAGATTTCTGTGGAATTTGGCCTGAACATTCCTTAGATGTTGTGAAACAAAAGTACGTCAGGGATTTTTGAAAGTTATAATATTTCACCCGTGGCGATCTTCAATGCAATGCCCATTGCGCATTCTTTGCTGCTCGAATTTGACAGATTAATTAAAAAATAACCAGTCAGAATATCGAAAAACGCTAACACACTTTTGATGATCGATCCTTTGTGATTAACACTGTGCAGTTATTTTGCCAAATGAATGCGCTTGGATTTGATACCCTATTAATTCAATTGAATCATTGACACATGGTCATTTTTCGTGGTTGTTTGCGTTTTTCTTTTGCGGAATTAAAGAAACAGGCAATCTATATTTTTTTTCAGAAATCGACATGCATACGAATTTTTTCCCCGAGGACACCCGCGAAGGTCTGGAGTAACCTTAAATACACACTCACGAGCCCATACCACCTATTTGCGTTGTAAGAAATAGATAGGCATAGAGAGTTCTTCAGTTAACTTATTATATTTGCTGATACAGTACAGCTCAAAAGTAAGTCCGAAGTCGCGTCTTGTTTGGCGTGCTATGCGGAAAACTAAATCACAAATGAAACACTGCACATTGTTTATTTTGACTTGACCAGGGATCGACCAGATGGGCCGCAATCTCTCTTGAGAGCGTCTCATCTCGAAGAAGAAATGAACACCGAGTTAGAAATTTTTGTCGTCAGTAATTTTTTAGTCCCAAGAAGTGCCCCTGTCAGATATCAAAAGCCCATCAAACACTTTTATGGATTTTTTTTTGGGCCATTCAACCCATCTTCGTGTAGCAGTTGCCAAGGTCATTTCCTTTGCCTCCAAAAACCCAATCACAAAAAAAAATGGCGTTGATGCTGGCAAAACATTTTCTACGTACAACAAAAGTTTGAGATCAATACGAACAAAAATGAAACCTCAAGTGAGTTGGGAAGTTTCTGTATAAAAAACATATACTTCCAGTGCACTCTTTTTCTGTCCATTGCATCATATTGGTTGCATCTAATTAGCATCAGGCATAATTTTCAATGAGCACCACTGGGGGAGGTTGTTTTCGGGCACTTTCAAAGCTCACATCGAAAAATTTTCAACAGCTGGAGATGTGAAAAAATCTCCTTCAACTTTCACTGCAAGTTTTATTTCAAAGCAGAGCAATCGAAACTGCCAGCAAGCCGAGAAGTTTTGTACTTAATCTGTGCAGACAGTGCTTTGCTCCAGTCGATTGGCCACATATCAATGTTAAAATTTAGCCTGCGTAGCAGGCGTAAATGGGAAAGGGGAAGGGGAGCAAGAATGCAGGAGAAAAATGGGGCACTGGGGGCTAGGGACGACGCCTGCTACAAAGACCCCGAAATTCTGATTGGTTAATTTTTGACAGTAAGTCCCATGGGTATTAAGTAATTTGACGAGGACGTGCTGTTTGAAGATTTGAACTTGGTGGCCAGGTAGCGAAATTGTCTTGAAACCAGAGCGAGAAGCGGCAGTTAGAGCTCTTCTAAAGGGAAGAGATCTTTTAGTGGTTTTGCCAACGGAATACGGTCCTAGAAAGAATAGATTTCGCCACTGTCAGACAAGATTTCAAAACAGCATTAGACCGTTTCCCGCGTGAATTTCAAGGCAGTGTAAATATCCCGTTATAGGAATGAAGACTCGCCTTTTGAGAACTATGAATCGGAAGAACAAGCCCTAAGAAACACTCGACACCTTAAACAGTGGAATTCAGAGAACTAAGGGTGAAGAAATTGTTCTTTGAGAACAGACGGTTGATTTAAAGAGAAATCTGCTGTTGCAAGACTTCGCTCAAGGTGTTGACTTTGTAGGGAATCCATGGTAGAGTAACTTACATTTTTGATTGTAAATTTTTATTGAAATATTTATTTTAATTGTCCGATTCTTCACATTATGGCTTCTGCGTAACTTTTGAAAAACGTGCAGTTCGGTTAATAAATTTCGTTCAAAATGTATCACGGCTCTTCGCTTGCATGTTTTAAAATAAGCTTAGCTTTCCTAGTTAAGCGAAAATTGAACCCATTTGGTTTTCAGAAGCAAAGAGGGGTTTATCTTAATAAATCTTTTTATTTTGAAAAGCTTCATGTCTCTTACTTCAAAAATAAGCACAATTGAGTGTTGTTCAATATAAGTTGCTCTTTGATTAAAAAAAATTCTCATCCTAGCTTTATTAGACATTTCATTGAATTTCTCCATGAAGTCGGTCATGCAGAAAGGCGCGCGCCTGTTTCTGATTGGTGGTTACATTGATGGTTAACTTAACTGGATTAAATAAATGTAAGGAAGATCCTCGCAGTTATTAACGCAACTTATGCAGTTGCAAAAAGAAAGCCTGAAAAAATCAGAAACAGTATGGTTTTTTTCAGGCTTTCTTTTCGCAACTGCATAGGTTGCGTTAATAACTGCGAGGATCTTCTTTACATTTATTTCTTCATTCCACGGTTGAAATATATTAATTTCAATTATTCATAATTTAATTGGATTACCTGAAAATCGGTGGGTGGTGATAAAAAAATGTGGGTCTTTGTAGCAGGCATTCCCTTGTCCCTAGCTCCTAGAACCCCATTTTTATCCTGCACCCCGCGCCCCATCCCCTTCCCCGTTTACGCCTGCTACGCAGGCTAGTTAAAATTTAAATGAAATCTCAACTCACAGTAAATAAGTAGATTGTGATTTTAACAGCTCCTGGAATATAATTTTGATCTTTCCTTCCAATACATCTTTTAAACAATCCTCACTATTCTATTTTAGGAAATTTGTCCAGACAAGCTTGTGATCTGCCATCTCAGTAAACTGAAACCGAGTCGATGAGTGTTGAGAGTGGCTTGTGTACTGTTAATAGATTGTTGACAGGTGTCCAAGAAAGAGCCGATCAAAGTGTTGCGCTTGCGTACTATATATACCATGACCGAAATGCATTAGTTTCCAGCCGATCCGGTTATGATCGGGCAAAGTGGGTCAAATTTGTTCGAAAACACCGGCCGGACTTTAAAGATCCCACTGACTTCCAAGTGCACTGCGCCCTGCTCAGCGCACTTCAAGGACGATTACTACCAGTACAAATCATTGGTGATTGATACAATCAAGCAGAGTGGAAGTGTAAAGATCCGAGGTTTTATAAAGAGGATAGCTGTGCCCACGTGGGATACTGTTGTTCCTGCAGCTCCAGAAGAAGTTCTCAGTGATCGAACGAAAAGACAAGTAAGCCAAATATTTGTGATATTAAGACTTGTATGTTTGATCAGTTACGCAGCACGTGTATTCGATGGTATAAAGTGATATTGTTTGGTAATTAAGCCCACCATACTGTTGATACATAGAAAAGCACAGCCATACACCATTCATTGTGTTAATTATAACCCGTGTTAAGGATGGTGCTCGTATGGGATTCCGTTACTATGACAGATTAATGTATGTGCTTTTCTAACAAAAACCTTGGCATCAACATGCAAATTCTCCTGTTGTTCAGTTATCACTGCAGTCCTTTTTTTCTTGCTCTTAGAGTGATCTGACTGACATTAATTAATCTCCTAATTTAATTTCTCTGAAACCACCTCAATAAACAGTAAAATGTACAATTGTTGTTTTCCAATTCAGGTGCAGAGCAAGAGGTATTGCAGCAGAGCAATACTGTTTCTGTTGAGAGAACAACCACTGGCACTGCACCAGAACAGCTCAAAAACCTCAGAACTGTTTTTTTTACATCGGAATATAGTTATTTAACTTTTCCAGTGTAAAAAGGAGTCAGTAAACTTGGGAAGCTTATTTACAACGTTTACTCTATAATTAGACGTTTAGTTATCTACCGTCTCGACAAAATTTAAGAAACACAATCTTCGCTTCTCAGCTTTTAGGCTAGTGTAGAATGACAAACAGATGCCGTTTGAAATATTGGATTTTTTTAAATATGCTCTGTTTTACTTCTTGGAGTATCGGAAAAACTTCGTTTATACAGCAAATTTAATATAAGAATAGAAAACAAGTTGATCTGCTTCCGTGCCAGTCGCGAAAAAGCAACAACCAAAATGGCGCGATAGGTGGCACGATACGCGGATAGCTGGCGCGATAGGCACGATCAGCACATAGGCAATGCGCGATGGGCAAAAAAGAGCGCGAGTAGGGCAAACATAAGCGCGAGGAAATGCAAGTTTTTAGGGAAATTAAATATGGTCTCATGCTAGTTTTTTAGTGATATTTTCTTTCCAGTGTAAAGAAAGTATGGTTAAGAAACACCATTTTTTGGTAAATTTTATGCGCATTCTGTTTTGAACATTTTGAGAATAAATAACTGTAAGGAAATTTTCACAATTTAAAAAAACTGTTCTGTGTTTGAGGTGAAAATGCACGCAAAATGGCAGCTTTTTTGGCGATTCGTTCGTAAAATTTATGTGCGTAACTTCTTTCAGATGAAATTTATGCCAACTAACTTTTCATCTGTTCTGGTGCACACAGATTGAAAATTCAGTCTGCAAAGTTATGTGACAATTCGCTGTCTAATTCTTGAGAAAATTAATAAAAGGTAGCGTGAGACAGTTTTTATAACGCAAATGTACACCAACATCGTGTGCGTGGCCAGGTGAATATCTGTTCTTTAATAATGTGACTGATCGACAGTGTTTTGCTGTTGTTCCTCGTTTAAGTGAGATAAATGGAGTGAAATCTTGATCAAGTTGCTTTCCCGCCGCTAAGCCTACCGTATGTCTGGGATTCCGGGACAACCATACAATAAAAATAAACAAATTGCGTGCTTTGTTTCTTCTCAGCTGTTAAAAAATAACATTGGATGCAACCAGTATCAAATTCAGAACCTACTGAACTCTTTATTGTTCAAAAACTATTTTTACAATAACTGAGGGAATTCTCGTGCTCTGATTGGCTAATTTTTACTGTCAATAAGAGTACAGACAGATGAAACACGCAAAGCTGACGCAATAAGCAAAAGTTTTGTTAACCTTTTCAGTGCGATTTCAGTGCTGCATTCCTGATGAGGTGAGAATTGTACCACAAATCTAGTAGTCTACAATGAGGAAATCATCTAAAATTCATGGGTTAAAACTGAAGAAACCATTACAACCTTAGAGCGAAGGGAGAGAGGATGTTTGAAAAGAGGATATTTGTTCAAGATTGAGACCTGAAAATCGGCAGTGAGCCGGAATTTGTGCTGTCGATGAAATTAAGCTGAACCGTGCTTTAGCAGATTATTTTGTGAACAGCTTTCATTTGAATAAAGGCTCAGTAATACGGGCAACACTTTCAAGCAACTTGTCGGGCAACAATGTTGCGTTGCAAGTTGAGATTGTTTGTTGCACGTATTACCACCTCCGCGCGCAACAAATTTTTATGTTGCAGAAAGTAAAAGCGACATCTACTTTCTGCAACATGAAAATTTGTTGCACGAGGTGGTAATATGCGCAACAAACAATCTCAACTTGCAAGGAAACATTGTTGCGCGACAAGTTGCAAGAAAATATTGCCCGTATCATTGGGCCTTAAAGGTTAGTTGAGCAATTTGAATTTTGCCTTGTATTTCTGCCTTATTCTTGCTAAAGTTTTAATTTACGAGCTAAGAGGACAGACGCATAAATACTGACGTCAATTTGTTAATTCCAAAACACTATCATCATTCCGAGTTGTCTGCCATTCTTCTCGACCATTCGTGATTATATTATTGGCCACTATTCGCGACTATTCGCACTATTTGTACTATTCGGTATTCGGGTTTTCCGGACACCCGATAAAAAGCGGTAACAACGTCGTCTTCTGGTTGTAATCCCACCATAATCGCATCTTACGGCGGCCAAAATACCGTCAAAATAGGATTTTTTTAGACCACCATAATACATGAAAGTACAGAAGTACCGAAGCAAAGATAGGAATAGTAATACTAACCGGTACACAAAGTTATCCCCACAAAGTACAGGAGAAAATAAAAACCAAACATGGCGTCTCCAGCTCAGCCAAACCAACTCAACCAACTCCCGACAGGGCTCAAAAACGGCTGATTGGTTAAATGTAAAAAGCGTCACAGGATTGGGGGCAGTGCGGACAAACCGCCGATTGGCTGAAAAATTTATAACTAAGAGCATGCGCAGCAGATTTCCGCTGGCTTTCCTCGCGGGCTCCTACCTCAAAGCACATGGTTTCGAAAGTCTGTCGCTTCTATCTTTGTTGAGAAGAAGGAAAGTTAGACGCTATTGAACAGCCAGTGACGATACAGCAAGAATATAAGTTGAAGTAAGTGGTTTTCTTTATTTTTTTACTCAACTGTACCGCTTTCAATCTCTTAGTTAGGATTGTTGCTCCTTGACAAATGTGCTAAGCTGTTCCGCGCTTCAACGGTTTATCATGTACATATTTTGTCTTTTCTTACTAATTTACAGTTTATTTCTCGATTTCAGAGTGTGGTGCGGGATTGCGGAAAATTAATTCAGAGTTTAAAAGAATGAGGCATATAACAAATGTGCTGTTTTGTTATTCTTTTGTTATTCAATGAGATGCAAATGAGTGTGAGGCGTTTTTCTGCAGTCCCGCACCTGAGAGCGATTTCACAGGTTGTTTTAATATAATATGTGAAGAACAAAGATTGGACTTTTAGAACGGTAATTTAGCCATTTTTGTGTTCATGAAGTTGAAATTGTCAAACGTCAATGTCACATTTCAGTTAAGTAAGCTTACTTGTAAATGAAAATATATCGTTATTGAGGAAATTTTATACGCTTAAGCTTATAAATAATTTAAGATTCTAGTGGAAATTTTTCATTATACTTTTCATTGATATGTTGTTTGGATATTGAGAATTGCATAAACCGTGTTGTCGATTAGTGGGTAACTTTTCTTGGCAAGCTTTTCGCAGCTTCTTCGCTCGCATGCAGATATCTGCTAAAAACAACCTCTGGCTTCCAAATACGTTTAATTTTGTGACATCTGGGTTCGCTTTTTTTGTTTGACACTTCAGCTGTCCAGTCAACATCATGTCAATAAATTCGGGTTGCATCACAAGGGTGGAAGTCAGCTGTTATATTTATTGCTATTCACTGCTGTTAGTCATGGCGTGTATGATTATGTGATTGCTTCTATTTTGACATGAGCACTATCTGTGGGTGGCTCGGTAATTTAGTCAGGCCTCCTTTTGACTTGCAAATCCTGCCACATGTTTCACATACAAAACCAGTGTAAGTTGTTGCTTGATGCTGTTACTGGGAAGGTGGTCTGCATGTTAGGCTTGCAGTTTCTGTTGTTGAGCTTGAATAAAGTTGCCTCTGGAAGATGCTGAAGGCATTCCTTGGCTTCAATGAGTATCTTCTCAACAATTGCCACAGGTTTC
>Ga0126336_10001334_pt1 | contig 12647 bp, 12 predicted proteins | sample SidCmetagenome_FD_92530 | JGI IMG/M metagenome (GOLD analysis project Ga0126336, IMG submission 92530) | Coral microbial communities from El Islote,Puerto Morelos, Mexico - Siderastrea C C metagenome | ecosystem: Host-associated > Invertebrates > Cnidaria > Coral | place: El Islote,Puerto... | reverse complement strand
GGTCTGGTGTGGAGGGGGTATTTTTTTTGGTTTTTTTTTTTTTTATTTTTTTTGTTGGTTGTTGGGGGGTGGGGGTGGTGGGGGGGGGGGGGGGGGTGGGGGGGGTAGCACTTTTTGGCACCTTTACCTTATTCTCAAACCGAAAACTCACACTCCATGGGGCACACATATTACCTAAAGTACCTGGCTTGTATAATGGAGAACAACCCACCAGGCCAGGGCTTCTGCAAGTGCCACAGTGAGTATCTGTGTATAAATTAAAAAAAAAACATGTTTTTTCCTCACATTATAGGTATTGTGCCAATCTTCTGTGAAGAGATTTTTGCGGGAATAAATGAGAAAAAGCAAGGTGGTGATACAGCTCAATATGAGGTGCTAAAAATTATTATTATCTTGTAAACCTTATTCTCACTAGTTTTCATGAGTGCTTAATTTTGTATAACTGACAGAACTGCACAAAGTTCTTTGTGAGGCTTTATTTGAGGGAAACTAAGCCATCTGAAGGTTGCAATTTGTACCAAAAATGTGACCATCACATTCTCGCCTTTTTTAAAATTTAATTGTGAAAATAAAAAATTGATACCCATGCACATAAGTGATAACATTACAGTACATTTAAGTGTCTTTAAACTATCGTGCAAACACTTTTACCGGTAGTTCACTTTGATATGTCAGTTGTTTATCTTGAACCCATGGAATGAGAGCTCAAACAGTTGAAAATATTAACACAAGAGATAAGGACAGGGGCCACTTGGCTCTTTCTTAGCAAAATATAAATTGTCTTCTATTTTCAAAGTGAATATCAAAGTGTTCATGGTTTGCGGATTCGCACAGTAAATGAAATTTGTGTTAATGTATTCTTTTTTCATTTTTATCCTGCTGCATGATGTTTTAATTCTGTGATTCTAATTCTCAGCTTACGTTTTGCAAGGCACATTATTTTTAAGGTGGTATTGTACACCTGTATATAACTGAATGATTGAAATTGGAAAAATTCTAATAGGTTTTAATATTATTATGATTATATATAGGTGCTGTTCAGTATGCTTGAGATCTACAATGAGAAAGTTCGTGACCTTTTGAACCCTAAAGATAAGAAAGATGGCCTGCGGGTACGTCAACATCCAAAGAAAGGCTTCTACGCAGATGGCCTTCTGACCCTACCAGTAAGCGACTACAAGGACATAGAACAGCGCATGGAAGAAGGAACAACCAACAGGACTGTGGCAGCTACTAATATGAATGCAACCAGCAGGTTTGTGCTGCAGCCATAAAGATATTTAATTTTTTAGCCATCTTGGTCTGAGATGTGTTGTTCCTGGAAATATCCTAATTACCTCCCCTACCGATAGTCATTTAGATAGACCCACCCACCCCATCCCTCCGGATATTCTAGTTTAGCTTCATACTTTCCTTTAGAAATTTTGGCATTTGAGACCCCCACCCCCTCAGAATTTCCAATGACCATCCATGTGGTGTTAAGAATATTTTGTGAAACCACACAATCGGGTGTAGGTGTTACCTTATGGTTTCAAATCGGGAATGGTTTACAAGGGTATTTTTATGGGTGAAGTCAGTTAGATGTAAAGTGTTAAATGTAAAAAGTTGGTATGTTCATTGGTCTGTTAGGTAGTATATTTTGCCAGCTAGACAACATCACTACATTGTTTCAACATTATATAATGTTAACATTTATATTACCATTATATCATAATATTATTTGGACATCAGTTTGTGTTGACCAAGCTAGTGTCAAGTCAAATTTTGACATGCTCGAGTCTGCTTGAGACAGACACATCCTGTGTTGATTTGTACCTTACACTAGCCGTAACAGTTTTGAGCTAAAACTGAATAAGAATAGGCACTTTCTGAGTTGTCTTATAAACGTCTAATTCAAAGCGATACCAGATGCATGGCCTTGCGTATGACTGAGGCTTTTGCTCATATTAAAATGTGCCTGTAACTTGTGGTTATATTATAAGGTGGGCTTTTTTAGCAGTTTCCATCATGATAAACAGATCTACCACACACAGTTTATAGTCTGAAATAGGTTAACATTTTCGAGCTTTGTTGCCCCACTCCGACACAAAATTTCCTTGTCCTCCATAGACTAATGAATGGCCAACAGATTTAAAAGTAATAAGTACATTCAGGTAACTGAACCTTTTACTCAAATGAACATGTCTTTTTAGTCGTGCACACACTATTGTTGGTGTGACATTCACTCAGAAGAGGAAGAATGATGCTGGTGAAGAGACAGCGAAGACATCCTTAATCAACCTGGTAGACTTGGCAGGAAGGTGAGTTGACTTTAAAATTTGTTGTTGGTTCTGGCCTTTTTTCATATGTAGTTTTCTCCATTTCATTCTTTTTCTAATTCAAAGACTGTAAGACTTTCAAATGCCAGTGAAAGCCACCTGTGGATAAATTGTAGTTTTTATCGTTTTTATTTATCTTTTATTTATTTGCTGGGATTCTTACGTGTACTTTTATGCACTAACTACCGATCCTTGGGAATAAACATTTGCTTTTTGAGTGTGTTAATAAGAAACAAAACCTGACACATTCAAAACATGGACAAAGACTTGCTACTTTGCCAAAATCCACTTGAAAATAATATCAAGCATCTTGCTTGTATCATGAATGTATGTATGGGCACTTATTTTCTAGCCTGCGAGAGCAGACGCTATTTCCAGATCTCCTTTCACTGGGTGCCTGAAAAGAGATCCAGAAATAGCGTTTACACTCACAGACTACTTATTTTCATGACTTAATTCACTAAAAAAATTGCAGCAGAGGTCGATGTTTTACATCTAAAAGGAAATTTAAATATTAGCAAAAACATCTCAATGTTGCTGAACATAGAGTCACAAAAACATTTTTTCCTTTTAACAGTGAGCGAGCAGACTCTACTGGTGCCACTGGAGAAAGACTTAAGGAAGGAGCTGCCATAAACCAGTCATTATCCAGCTTAGGAAATGTCATTGCAGGTATAAATGTTATTATATAAGTTGTATGTCATGGACCACACTCTACATGTTCATCATTCAAAGTCTACATATGTACCTCTCTTAATTCTCATTTCCCTTCCATTTTATATTATCTAGGTTTTTGGGATTTCACTTTTAATACAGTTCCCATTCTGCTTGACCCCATTTACTTCTCTCCATTTCCAATGTTATCTATCCTGTTTAAGTATATTAATATTCCTTGTAACAATTTTTTTTGTTTATTGACGTTTAGCACTTGTGGACAGGGCAAATGGAAAGAATGTCAGAGGTAGGATTTTTTCGTATCACTGATCAGTTTGCTTAAAGTTTCGATTTTTTTCTCTGTTATTGTGAAGCCAAATAATCCTCATACTGTTTTATAACAGCATACTAAATTGTTTGCATGTCATTTCTAGTTCCATTCAGAGACTCAGTTTTGACAAAGCTTCTCAAAAATGCTCTTGGTGGAAACAGCAAAACTATGATGGTGAGAGTTAACTGATAGATTTGCGTAGTAGTTTACATGTTGCAGTGTTTTGTGGAACCTGTTTCACATGTACGATATTATGAGACAAGTTTTACAAAGAACACACCATGTTACAGCATCACCTTTAGAAACAAACTATGCATACAAAATTCTTACAGAACTATTCATTCTAACTAGCTACAGAACTTATTTCCATTATTGTCACATCAGCTTGATGTTCTGGACTTTTTGGGTGCTTGGGTGCATAAACCCTACTGATCCAGGTTTTACGTTATTCTGATCTAGATTGCAGCCATCAGCCCAGCAGATATAAACTATGATGAAACACTGTCGACCTTGAGATACGGTAGGTTTTCATAGCTAGCATGAGTCAATTCATGAAATGTGCAGTTGTAAAACTAAAATGGAAAGAATTTAATTCATAGCTGACCGTGCAAAGCAGATCAAGACATCAGCAAAAGTCAATGAGGATCCAACAGAGAAGCTGATCAGAGAATTAAAAGAAGAAAACGACAAACTGATGGAAATGTTGAAGAAAGCGCAAGCAGGAGAGGCTGTGAAGATCTCGGCAGATGATGATGACGATGATGATGAAGGGCAGAAGGAAGGGATGTCTGAAGAAGGTAGAAACGAAGTATTTTTAATTTTTAATTTTTGTGATCCAGTGCTAAGCTTGCTGACAACATACAAAGTACTTCCTTTAGTGTCATTTACTCTGTTCTGTGCAATAAAGCGCATCCAAGAGAAACAGGCCAGAACAGTTTGCAGTGAGATATCTAGTGCTGGAGCAGGCTCTCCTTAGTGTTCAAAGGAAATACAGTCCAAAGTGCTCACCCCTTTTCTTATTCCTAAACATTTCCACCTTCCCTCCCATCCTTTTCTCTGTGCCTCCATTATGTGAGAAAGTCTGGATCTGCCACTGTTTGTTAATGACCTCCTTGCTAAACGTTTTCGTCATTTTCAGAACTGGCTGAGCTAAGAAAGCAAATTGAAGAGGAAATCAAAGCTTCTGTGAGTTGGGTTTTTTATAATAAAAGTCGGATCTTTAAGGTTAGCTTTCATTAACCATTAACGTAGACTTTATGATCAACATTTCCTCATTTTCAGATGGCACAGACAGAACGTGCAGCTGAAGACATGAACAAGAACTGGGATGACAGAGTTGCAGAGTCCAAGAAGGACGCTAAGGTAAAATCAGTATCTTTACATTATAGACCCCTTTAACTGGTGATATCTAATATCAGCATGGGCGGCACTGATGCCCTGTATTTAACTGGTATACCTCTTACGTCGGCTTAACATATGAACAATTTGAAAGCTGGTGTTGATGAGTGTGTCTTGTTACATTTTCAAAGGACAAAGATGCCGAAAAGAAGGAGCGTCAAGCCACTCCTCATCTGTGGAATCTGAACCCTGATCCTCAACTCACAGGAATGATTGTGCACATGATCAAATCCGGTAGGTACAGTTTATCGTCATTTATCTGTGCACGTTTCGAAAAGAGCCACTGCTGTACTTTTAAAACATCAGCAAAGCCTGTTGATTTAGATGATTTGATACGCTTCTGGTCTTTCTTGACAAATTCTTGACAAAAGTCAGAGCGTTCTCCTGCGATCACTGCATACAATACATGATAAGGGAGCTGTTGTTTCAGTGAAAACTCAGTGCTAAACTATCCTACTGTAACGTTCTAGGGATTGTAAAAGTTGGTAACAGAAAAGCTGATCCACCTGCAGATATTGCTCTCGCTGGGTTGAAGTAAGTTTATTTGAGAGATGTTTCTTCTAAGAATACTTGTCACACTGTACAATAATTCCAGCAGCATCACAGAAAAGTACAGCTTAATCACAAATATTACAGGATGTCATTGTTTGTTGATTTTCCCCATGAAGTTTGTTCTTCGGTACCCTTACGAGGTCTGAAACGTTAGCTCTGGAGACAATGTGCTTCTTCAGAGTTAAGACTTGATCGAAACCCATAAGTGATTTTTCTTACACTTAAAACTTAAGACGCTACACCTTCTTCCACCTTCTTCCCATTGAGGTGAAGATAGCAAATGTTGGTCCCTGGCAAGCGCAGTTAATTTATGCATAGCTGGCTGTACTTTTCCCCACATTTTTGGCGTCCTAATCTATTTTTAATTTGTTTCAATTAGTATTCAGAAGGAGCATTGTGAAATCAAAAATGAGGATTCGAAAAAGATCACTATCAAGTCTTGTGGTGATGCTAGAGTTCTTGTAAATGGTGAAGCAGTTGATGATGACGAAGAAGAAGAACTGCACCATCTTGACAGGTATTTGGTTGATAACTCTAGGATGATTTGTGGTAACTGAAGATAAAAAAGCGTGCCAACGACAGCATAATGTTAATGGCTTTGTCAAGGGAATCGAGACAAATTCTGCCAGTTTTCTTCTTGACTTACATTGAGCCTTTGACAAAAAAGGCAAGTAACGCATCAGGTCAGTCAGAAGTAAAAATAAAAATCTGCAACCGCCAAGTGCACGTAAATGACATGCAATGGGTGCCAAGCGCAGGAAACTAGCTGCTGGTGTAGAGCGTGGGAAAACATGCAACTAGCACCAAGTGTAAGAAAACATCCAACCAGTGTCAGACATGGGAAAACATACAGCTGTTGCCAAGCATGCAAAAGCATGCAACTGGTCCAAAACAGAGGACTTGCAGTAGGGGTAAATTGCGGTAAAAGAAGAGTTTATGTTAAAATGTTTTTCTGTTCCTCAAGCTTTATAGCTTCAGACCTGTTTCTTTTTTTCACCTTCTTTGTTTTTCCTTCTCAGGGTGATGTTTGGTACAAGCCATCTGTACGTTTTTCACCATCCAGCTGAAGCAGACTCCTCTTCTATAAAACAGGCAGACATAACATACGAAATGGCACAGGAAGAAATCGCCAAAAATGCTGGCCTAGATGTGGATGACCAGGAGGAATCCAGAGGTCACTAAAGCTACCTTAAACTCATTAGATTTTTTATTAGATACAACCCTTTGTTTCAAGACTTGATAAGCTTCTGAAATACTCCATACGCCAAAAAATAGCAACAAAATAATTGCTTTTGATCATTCACTGAAAGGCTGAAAACATAAAAGCTACTCTCTTTGTACGATCTTTTAAGAGAACCATATGCAAACTAAAATATACGCCAAAACGACATCGGGAAAACACGTCAGGTATTTCGATCTCGTGTTCATTGCAACTGAGGAACAACCTAAAATGTATGCAATCATTTTTGACGTTTCATTTTTTTCACAGACGCGACGTTGTTACGAGAGGACTTGGCCGATCTTATGCCAATGGTAAATGAAGCAAATGCTATCAGCCAAGAGTTGGATAAGAAGGTAACTTGATAATTCTAATAAAGTGGACTTTCTCATGCATAGGCTGTTACATAAGGGTATGTGAAACGAATGGATAGATTCTAACACGTGAGGGTATTTGCTACCTATAAGCTTGCCCATACAAGCGTTTGTATAACACAAATTGAAGCTTTCTCGCAAGGCTTTCGATAACGTTTTGTGGTGTTCAGAATTCTGAAAGCACTTTTTACTTTTATTGCAGGTTTCTTTTGACGTTGTAGTTGTATCTGCGAAAGCGCGTGGACTTTCCGAAGGACGGCCAGAGGTATGTATTAAGGTTCACGTGTTTTTTGAACCGGAAAAATTTCCGTTTCTCGTCAAAAGATATGACCAATGTATCAAAAACGAACATCATTTTGTGAAGTACTTAACTGAGATTAAAAGTAAACAGTCCTATCTAAAATAAGTATCAGTAAGCGTGAATGTCACAATTCTTTCATCGTTTTTCCGTCATTTATCTCTTTAGTATAAAAAGGGTCTTATCGTTGATAGCTCCTGAAATTCAATGTACTTTTTGGTTTTAAAATTTGTGGCATTTTTCTATGGCTCTTCCTATCATTGCAAAGCAAATTCTCCAATTGATGAGTATGTTACCATTTTCTTGGAATGTTTGTGTTGTAAGGCGATTTCCACCCGATTCCATTCTATTTGACCCTGTTTTGTTTCAGCCTTACGTGATCATGAAGGACTTGCAGAGTGGAGCAGAGTACCTATGGTCTCGGTCCAAGTTCATCAACCGCAAGTTTGTCATGCAGGAAATGTACCAAGATTACGAGGATGGTGATGACTGGCAGCTCCCGGATGAGAAAGACCCTTTTACCGAGAGCCCGGATGCTGAGAGTCTGATTGGCTGTGTTGAGGTTTCCATGCAGAGTCTTGGATATGTGGTGAGTACAACCTTTGGTCTGTTCAACTCGATGTCTTGGTATCTCCTTTCAGGTCATTTTTCACACGTTTCAAGAAATTTGGCAAAGATTAGTACCTATTAATATCCAAAGATGTTGTCATGTGGCTAAATGTTATTCAGGCGGGGTTAACCTCGAGACAATGCTGTTCTGGTAAGTGGCAGATTCCTGTAGGAGTGCACGATATGCTGGATGGCCCTTGAGGGATTCTCAGGGATGGTTCAAGATTCGGATTCAAGATTTTCTGTTTACGTTTTTTGCGGATCCAATTCTCAATCTCATTAGCTGCCGCAAAATTTCGAGACATTTCGACGTTGGCGATAATTTGACACGTAAACGTATCACATTTGTTTTTACTTGTTTCAATCAAGAAACACTTTACCATGTCAGAGAACGCCTTAGTATTATTTACATCTTGATCTTTAAAAACGGAAAACACCATTCAGTGTAAGCCCAATCTTAGAAAGAGCAAAATCGTCTGTTTCAGAGTTCGTTTTTGGAATTTAACGGTATCCCACAAAAAATGTCGACACTAAGGTTGTGATAAGTGTTTGTAAAATAATATCAGTTTGTGTCCATTTTCTTTCACTGCACTGAACTTCTCCAACATTGTCTAGTAGGTTTAGGAACGTTAACATTTTTACGGTGTCTTTATTTCCTTTCAGCTTGACATGAGAGAGCAGCTTAGTATCACAGACTTCAGGGGAAGAGAAATCGGCTACCTTAATGTAAGCACAAATCCTTCTTTGATTTGCTGTCAATTTGATTTAATAGCGTTTCTCACTTCTCTTCCTATGATTTGTCTTGCAGGTGGAAGTGGTGCCATTAAACGACAAAGGAAAAGAAATCACAGAAGAAGATGACATATTTATCGATGATCCCAGACAACTGGTTAGTTAGTCAGCGCTAGGACGCTTGCTTTCGTTCATATTAGTCTTAGCGGATTAAGAAAGAGGAAAGGAGGGGGAGTCGAGGGAGATTGGACCCTCTCGTTCCTCCTTAAAACATACACTTATTTTTTCTAATGGTGAATTAGAAAAGAGAATATACCAGTTGTCCAAATAACAGGAAATCTTATCGATGTTGTAAATTATTTGAGCTACCTTTCTTTGGCTTTTTATAAATCAGGTACAGTTGGTCATTTGGACCCTTCCTGTTGAACGTTTCTGGACCCTTCCCTGGAGTGAGTACTTAGTCTCGTTAAAGAGGGTGCAAGAAAACTCAGGTCTTGGCTTTTCAGTATCACGAGAACAGTGTTGCTCAAATCGCAACTAACGCACCACTGAACAACAGAAACAAACAAACAAAATGTATCGAAATCCATTGTACGTAAAAGGTAACGTTTCTTCCTGAGACGTCCGCTTAGATGATTGACAGCAACGTAAAAGTCAATCGTTTGCGGAGATTGGGTGTTGTTGGGAGCAATACTAATCTTGACTGATTTTACAGTATTGCTGGTGTAGGAATTAGGATTACAATTGTGTGTGTACGTTAATCATTTCTTTAATCGTTCGTTACTGCAGGAAGGAAAGAAACTGGATTTTGTGGTCCGCGTGCAGAGCGCAAAGGGAATTCCTAAGCGATACAAGGTAAGCCCAGCTAACTTTTTTCAATTGTTAAGACTACTGTTTCAAATAACATTGATCTTTTATGTATGATCAGAAGTTTATCACTCTTTTGCATGATAAGCTTCGGGTGTGATAGCGCTTAAAGACCTGGCCTTTAAGTGAAAGCGAGGCTGGGGTTGACCTAATTTTGTTACAAACCTCAGTGCATTTTAACTGCAAAGCAATTTGTTGCCCTGCGTTTCTGATCATGTATTTAACAAGTTTCTGGTCACTAAGCAAATAACTGTAAAATGGACCATTAATGCAGTTTATTATATGGACATCAGTGTTTTACCGGAAACTAAAACACTCGTAGTTTCTATATTTTCTGTCCGTGAAATATGGAGAGCGTTACGTATCAAAGGTCCTGGATGTGTGCGCGCACTTTGGTTCGCGCCGTTTGTCGTTTTGCCTCTTCTTGTCTGTTCTTCGCAATGGCGGCTTCTCGACAGTTTGCTGACATTTCCGATGACGATTTAGTTAAGTTTTCTCAAGAAAATTAAAATGACAGTACCGCAGCGAAAACAGAATACGAGGTTACAATCTTCAGAGAATATCTGGATGCCATTCACGAGAGACGAGACATCACCAAGAACAGTTAACGTAAGCAGGTGACGATTAACTGGCGAGTGAGTCATGCTAATTTGATTTTAGTTTGTTTGGGTTTATCCATATAATAAAAAGAAAATTACAGGGTGGCTTGAAGATATGAATTTTATTTTCTCGTGTTGATAACAATATTTTACTCGCTGCCTTCATTCGTAAAATATTGTTTTCGCCACTCGAAAATAAACTTCCTATGTTCGCACCACCATGTAATATCCTCTATATATTTCGTAGCGCCTCAAAATCCCTGACTTATCCCCAGGCGACATAGTATTGGTATCACTATTGTTGTCACGATATTTACCTGTTATCGTGCTTGGTATGGTATCGAGCTAAAAGGGGTACCATCCTTAGTGCTGGTCTATAATTGCATTATAATTTTTCAGGATAAAACTGTTTCCTCTCTTTTCATTTTCTCAGGACGTGTACTGTAAATACTCCATGTACCTTGAAGTCGATATTAAGACAGAAGCGATATCTGGGACAAGGAATCCTGAATTTAACTACGAGAGGAGATTTACCTTCGAGCAGTGTCCACCCGAGGTAAGAAATTTTGTAAAGTGTATCCATGCGGTGTTGATTGTAATTTGCACATGTCCACGGTCTTCCGTTGCACACGAGCCAAGGATGTCCACACGGCTGGAGCTTAGCCCAATTTCTGTAGCATGAAGCAACTGAGAGTATTGCCACTCCCCCCTGGATGGGATGCTAGTCCATCACAGGGTTACCCCCAGCAGTATGTTGCTGATACCCATTTATACACCTGGGTGGAGAGAGACAATGTGGGGTAAAGTTTCTTTTCTAAGGAAACAACAAGATGGCAGGGACTGGGCCTCGAACCACCGACCTTCAGATCTGAAGTCCAACGCGCTAACCACTACGCCACCGCGCCCCCACAACTATGGCGTTATATCTCCGCCAAAATTCAAGTTTTGTTTTTAACATCCAAGTCTCTATTTTAAATGCTATGTTTATGATTTAGACCTGGAGTTTTGATTACAAAATCCCTACTTTGAATTCAACATCACAACTGAAATCATTTTAAGTTCTAAGATGCTAGGAAAAGATTCAAGATTGAAGTTTTTTCTTCAACAATCAAGTATCCGCTTCAACATTCAAGCCTTCGTTTGAACAGTAAAGTATCTTTACAACAATCAAGCCTTCGCCTCCACATTGAAGTCTTCGCTCGAACGTCAAGTATTGGATTTCAGCCTTCTCGAAGATGCGCCAAGCAACATTCAAGTTTTGAATTCAAACTTCAAGTTTTGATTTGAACTTTACGCTTGATTAACTCCGTCACATGACCCTACCCAAGGTCAGGCATGCGCACTGGTAGCCTACCCGGCATGCTTTGCTGACTTAGCATTCCAAAGAGGGCGACCGCGACAAGACGAGAAGATTATTTATTTCTCCACAGAGCTCTAGTAGAAACTATGTATAGTTTAGACAACATGTTAGATCCATCACAAATAGATGGTTTAGTATTGAGGCTAGATTGTATTAAGCGTCATTTAGTAAATATTAGTGATGACCCACGGACAGATGCCATCATATGTGTAAAATGAGGGTGACAGGCCTGCACGACTCCCACGGTCGTGTTGTAGCTGTTCTTATAACTTTTTTTCTCACGAGTATACCCTTTAAGGACCGTCCTTTCTTACATGATATTAATGGCGGTTCCTTAAATATTTCGTTGAGTAATGGTTTCTTTTTAATCAAATGCCATTTGTTCATGATGATCTGTTTGTTTCAAATTGGGCACTGGTGGTTGATATTGCGTTACAAAAGGCAAGATTCCTTTAGTTTCCCTGCGTTTTTGTTGGAGGGTTAGATTTCTGTCTTCAAGTTTACTTCTGAAGGTGTATTTTGTAGAAAGCTTTCTGGGTAACCTCTCTCTTGGAGTTGTTTTTTGAAGTTTTTGATCATCTCTTCAAATAATGTCTGATGTCTGATGTCAAATAATGTCTGGTCTCAAAGCCTCCCCTTTAATGAAACCTCCTTTGACAGCGGGTGTGTGGCATAAGGAAAAATGTGTATACTGAAATGTTTCAGTGGGTTTGAAATGCGTGCGTACATCAAGTACTGCGGCTTTTTTGAATCTCTCGCCTTTGCCGGTATACGTATACGTTAGTATCCAAGAACGTAGTTTCTGTTTCAGATATTTCAGCTGTACATTTGATTGTAGGGTAGTGTTTATTTGCTTGCTCAATGAACTTACTTGTTTCATCTCTGCTAACGTTCCAGAGTGAAAAAATGTCAACTCTAAACGTTTCCAGACGAGCGGTTTTATCACACTTTGGTTAGGGATGTCTGTTTCAACTTTCGCCATGAAAATTTTGGCAAAGGCAACTGCCATCTTAGTACCGATGGCGGTTCCGTTTGTCTGTAGATAGTTTTTACTATTAAATTGGAAGGAATTTCCTATAGGATACGGTTTGGATCCCCTCTTCTTGTGGTATATTTGTATAAAGGCTCGTGACGTCCATTGAGATAAGTAACGTCTCCTCTGGTATCTCAGTTCTTTCAATGAAGGTAATGAAGGCGGTTGTATCTTTTAGGGACGACTTCTGTTGTTGTGCAATAGGCTGAAGTAGTTTGTCAACAAAAGCTGATAGTTTCTCTGTTGGACCTTCACACCCTGATATAATAGGTCTGCCAGTTCGAACTGGTTTATGTATTTTTG
>Ga0126336_10001333_pt1 | contig 12647 bp, 6 predicted proteins | sample SidCmetagenome_FD_92530 | JGI IMG/M metagenome (GOLD analysis project Ga0126336, IMG submission 92530) | Coral microbial communities from El Islote,Puerto Morelos, Mexico - Siderastrea C C metagenome | ecosystem: Host-associated > Invertebrates > Cnidaria > Coral | place: El Islote,Puerto... | reverse complement strand
GGGTGAGTATAGTGGGCGCCCCCCTCCACCCAAAAAAACCGGCGAAAAAAAATGGTTTTTATGCCCGTGGGGAAAAAGGGGGGTTTTTTTTTTGGTTGTTTTTTTTTTTGTGGGGGGGGGGGGGGCGGCGGGGGAGCGGTTCGAAAGTAAACGCCGTAAAAGCACGTTTTAAAGTCCGTCCGTTCATGGTGTAGACTACGCCCCATCCTTTATCAAAGAAACTAATCGACCGAGAGAGAAAATGCGCGAGTCTACAAGCGCGCATGAAATGACGTCCACACTGTCATGAGTTCGTGTGTCAAAGGGAGTGCTGTATGTCTCGTTTGCAATCTCATCTTTACCCCGTTCACCTCAAGTCCAGGGTTCATTGAATGAAAACTTTATACTGTGTACGTAATAGATTTAAGAGTTGCACTGTGAAGCAACTGCTTAAAAATTAAAGGTTGCACGAAACAAACGGCAATACCGCAGAATAAGACGCTCCTTCTAGTACAGCTACCGGGATGATTTCGTACTGGTACGAGATTTTGGATCGGCACTATATAATCGAGAGAATGGTACAGCTACCGGGACGAACTCGAGATTTTGGACCGGCATTATGTAATCGAGAGAATCCTAAGCAACTCCCACGCTACACGCGAGAAATAGCACGTGCCAATGTGTGTTCGTGTTCTTTAGCGGACAACCCTCTTTGCATGAATTAGAAACCTGTATTGAACGATTTCGCCGAGCTTCCGAACACGAATTTTAACAGCTTTCTTTTCAAAACGAATTACAGCAATTACGCCAACCTTTCAAGCCATAAACAAATTCAAAGAAAAGCACTTTTGTCCGCCTTCTAATCCACGTAATTGCAAGGTCGCATTTTTTTAACTGAACAAAATACGATTGTTTTGCTGTAGCATTCTTATTTCCATCTTCCATTCGATCAGCAGTTTGAAGATCTAATCGAACGAAAGTTGTATCTAATGGCGAAATGTGCTGCTTTTTACAGCGTCCAATTTACGACGCAATGAACAACAGCTGGAAAATCGGCTTATTTGCTATCCATAAATGGCAGTTTCGCATTTAGATCTTCCGAAAAAGAAAACACTTTAGCAAATTTACATACCATGTCAAATTTGAATTAAGGAAAAGGATTTCAGGTGAAAGCAAACTGGGTAAAGCTTTGTTCGCTGCGAAAGTTTGGCCGGGGAATCGGAAATAATCTCCCCTAAGAGTTGAAAGCTTACCTTAAGTTGCAAAAACGTAACGAAAAACAATTCAATCAACCATTTACCGGCGCTTTAAATTAATTTAAATATGCCGTAATTTGACAGCTTATTCTATTTCTACTTTTATAACACACGATATAAATGAAACTGCCACTAGATATCAAAACAAACCCGCAATCGACAGTCCACGAAGAAATATCTCTCTTTAAATAGCACCACTTTGTAACTGACAAAAACAGTTGTTTGATACAATGTTCACGCTGTTCATTTCATAAACAAAGCCATAATTTCCATTCTCATTGGCTGCCGATACAATCCGCGTGCTATTTCTATCAGAGTGCTACCGTATTTATTACCGCATCAAGAAACACAGCCACATTAAAGAGACACGATAATTCCACGCGCGAAGTGCGTGATCAAGAAGAGCAGAAAATTGCAGCATTGAGAAGTATTAAAGCTCTCGAAATTCGGAAACATAACACTAAGAAACATAAGAAGTCTTAATCAAGACCCTACTGTGTTTTAGGATGCTTTTCGATAACTATAAAGTGTTTTCTCTTAATCTAAAAATGAAAATGTCATTATTCCAGCAAAGAGGCCAACTGCAGCATTTGCCTTCAACATGAAAACGACATTCAATTGAATTATATCGGGATAAAAAAACAAAATATGGCAACAAGTAAAAAATAGCCTGTAAAATTAGCCGCAACTTAAGTCTTATGTTGTTAATGGTATTTTAGAAAGGTTACTAAGAGGAGTGTCGATTTGATTTTAACTGCAAAAAAGTTTGCGCCATAAGTGAATGAACAAGGCGCTTTTCTCTGTTTTAGCGAGCAATACAGCCACCAGAAGAAGCAAGAAAACTGGTTCCCTTCTTGTTCCTATCTGAACAGGCATTTATTCACTCCAGCTGCACACAGACACGTGTTTATATAAAAACTGTAGCAAAATAAAGTAATGCCTCGACAAAACGCGCCACTTTTACAAGAACAAACGGAAATAGGGGACAAGAAATGTGCAGGAATAACCACGAGGTTGAAATTTATCAGAAGATTTTCAACTGGCTTTGTTGTGTTAAAATTTTCACGAAGTAGGCAATTCAAAATAAAAACAGCTGTACTGACATGTATGTAGATCTGCTAGCAATTCGACCACGGAGTGAAAAGAGAGCTTATGAAAGTTTAATTTTAGCAAGCAATTTGCCTAGGTTTTTCCAATGTTAATGATTCTATTCTCAGAATTAAAAGTGAAAAAGCTATGGAAACGAAAGTGCACTCTTGTCAATGTGTTGAATATAACAAGAAAAACCTCCGAGTGTTTTTTTGGCTCTAGGTAACGCTGTACAGTTGAATGGAATCCCAGCTTAACCGCCACATTTCTCTTTCAATTCTACTCAACGATCTTATCTCGATATTAGCCGACACAAAAGCCTTCGACTTTTTAATGTGACGCAACGCTTTCTCAGTAGTAGCAAATGCCAAAACTACCTTCGTTTATCGCGGGAGCGTTTTTCAAACTCGAAAGAGAAAAAAAGCTCCAAGAAACGAGAAAAAATACACTAAACTTCATTAACTACCGTACCAGTAGTTCGGTAGTCAGATGTTGTCGATTCTGATTGGTCAAAACAAAGGGACATTTAATTGTTAACCGGGTAAACTCGCGCTGTTATTGGTTGAAAACAGTTGTGTTTATAATTCATTGTCTTACCGGCCGTTACAGGTGAACTGTGCTATTGTAATGTTGGTAATTTATAGTTAGCGCCAGAATAGAGGTCCTTTCACTCATTCGCTTGTGACTGCAGGAACAGTAGCGAGACAAACTAGCGTAAGACGCTTGAAAAATCTCTGAGCAAAACCTTCTGGTAAATGTCTGCTTGATTTAAACTTTGTAAGCTTTAGCAGTTTATTTTCTAAGCGTGAGCTTTAAGAACAGCTTTGAATTTCGTGTTTTGCCGGTAAAACGTATTCATATCTGCTTATTTCCAGCCCTACAACCCTGCAGATTTGGCAAAATGTATAGCAGTGGGAACAACGGTGAGAAACAGCTACAAGACTCAAGAAGTCGGGAAATTAGAAAATGCGTCCGCAACTACAAGAAGCAGATGAAATCTCTGGAGTATTCGAGGCTACGATCACTTGTTCCATCAACTGCCTCACGACCTCGTGTGTCTAAGGTACGAAATCGTAAAACACACTTTGGAATCGCGGTGTGTAGGTCTTAGAAAAATTCCAAAAGGCAACGCAATGTTCTCTTGTGTCTTTCAGATCGAAGTAATCGAAGAAGCGATAAAATACATCGCCTATCTTCAAGCCACACTCAGCTCGCGTTTCGAGGAAGCTACCGAGAGTAAGTTCGAAGAAAAAATGTTCCGGAACTTGGCCGGGAAGAATTGAGCGCACATTTTGAACTTGGGTAATTTTTTTTCGCAGGCAACAACAATGAAGGAGCAGTGGAGGAGACAGAGAGCGAAAGAAGGCCGAAAATTGTCAGGCAAAAAAGACAACGTTTAGCTTCATATATGATTAAAACCCAAAGACATTCTCTTCCAGCGCGGCGAAAATTTTCAAGTAAGTCTGCAGAAATCTGTGTATTTCTTTTCACTGTTTGAGAAGTTGAAAGTTGAGTGATTGGCGCCAGGCTAGAGCTTGTCTCTAGCGCGGGTTCGAGAGTATGAAAGTGAAATTTCGAGGGAAAAAATTGGGTGAATCGATTTTTTCATCCGGTAGTTTGGTTGGAATATGCAGCTGCACTTTAAAAAACAACATATGTCCCTTTGAAGCTAGCTGCACCTGGCTTTTGGTGCAAAATAAAGTTCTCTTGCGTTTAAGGTAAATCTCCATCTAAATAGTCCAAAACAAGCCTGAGCTTAAAAATTGGCTTACAAGACCCGCTTTGTAATGTTTTAAAGCAATTTTTTGCCCATCTGAGAAACTTTTGACCATGGCTTTCCCCGTCACTAAGTAACCAATTCTGGCCAAGGACGTATTTTGCCCCTCAACATGGAAATAAATATTCCAATATTATATTATAACCTTTCAACTTATTAAAATAAAATCGACAATTTACATATCACTCCCTGAGAGAATTAAGGGTTGTTTTAAATCTGTTCATACACAGTAGTAGTTTTAGAATTATTTTTTTCTTTCTTTGCACGTGAGAGGTTCCTCAAGGGTTATCAAGCTTACCGATGAAAAGAAAAGAATAATAGAATTATTCTGTCAAGTAGCACCCTGGGAAAATTTAGAGAGTACAAAATATTAATGCTCTCATTTATTGCATATTATCTCGTACGTAGAGTAAACAATTTCGTGCTATTAAAACGCGACATCAGAAAGCTCCTTATCCACTCTCAAATTTTCTTTTTCCAATTTCTGCAGGACAAAACAACTCAGAAAGCGAACAGCCAAGATAGAAGATTTCTATGGACTGACAAAGCGAAGAACATAAGACGCAGATAATAAACAGGACCCACAAGAGTGTCAAAGACAAATTTCCAAGTTTAGTCGTTCATTCGCTGGGGCAGATCTGTAGTTCTATTCCAAAGATTAATTTTAGAATTAATGTAAAGAAGCTCGAATTCAAATATATTAGCAAACTCGGAAGAAAGGTCTTAAGTTAAAACAAGAGAACGCGAGAAAGAGAGAGAGAGAGAAAAGCAATATTTTGCTCAAGCTGACAGCTGAGATAAGCTGCGAAATAGCAACAAGCTTTTGTAAATAACTCAAAATTGCCACCTTTGAAATTTTAACTTCCTTTTCAGCGTGCAAGAAAAGCTCTGTTCAATTTGTTTCGCCATGACCCTTTTGTAGGAAAAGCACATCGCCGGAACGACCCAAATATTCAATTAATAGAAAGACAACGTGAAATCATAGTGTTTTTGACGTACTGAAATCACTCGATCTGCGAGAATGATTTAGTTAGGTCGAAGCTCTTTGCGTTTTCCTTTATAAAAGAGTTCGAAAAGGCACGAAATTCAACGACTTCCGGTGTGTTTTTCAGTTTCAGTTAGCGAACGACAGGTTCCCCCGCAATCAGAGACCCGCCCTTTTTCTTTCCAAAAGGAAGTTTAAACTGAGGCCTGGTCTTGCATGAATCGTAAATTAGCAGCATAATTTTCCAGAAACAATAACTCGAAAGAGAAAGATAAAAGATGACAACAAAACGCTGTTAACAAAACAGTTAAGCTTCCCAATAAACAATCTAACAGGCTGATATCGAAAGGGAAGTTTTATGGAACCATCTACTTAAGTTTGCTTTCAGCTCCAGCTAATGCGGAAGAGAAAAAAGAAACAGCGGCACTAATTGTATTTGCATATGAAACGAGGAATAAACTGACGAAACGCTGATAACAGTTTATGGTGCACTAATTTCTCATAATGAAATTAAGCCATTCTTTCTTTCCCTACCCTCTTTCTTGCATGTTTCCTTTTCCATCGTAAGCTATTGTAAGCCCCAGCGTGATCAAGATTTATTTCCACCTCACAATGTCAAAACCACTCCTGAATATCCGCGTTTGGATAGTTCAACAATTCTTTTGGCTGACTGGAGGAACCGGAAATGTAGAGTCAGATAAGAAACTTTGTGCTTCGTCAGCACTATTTCAAAATCACGGTCTACTTTAAATGTACTAAACAGCTAACAATGACCACAACAAATACAAAAAAAAAAAAAGAAAAAATTCCTTAGATTTGCTACAAAAAATACATACGGCTGTAATTGTGCCCATGCCCGACGTCAAATTCGCAAAAATGCCTCGCGGAAATGAGAAGTTTATTTTCATGCTGCAGTCAAGGACGTTTTAGACGTTTAGACCGGAATTTGAGCAGTTAGGGGCCAATATACAGCGTTCATGGCAAAAATGGCGGTTTTTCTGCAAAAGCCCGGTCGTCAATGGGATTAACGTCCCTTTTTGAGCTTGCAAGCCTGCTACATTCCGGTGAACTGAAATTAAATTGTAGATAACAGGAACAATACAGCAAGCTTTACGCGCCGTCTTCTTCGTCAGTTCTATTTTACTTCACGGTCTATTTTAAACATGACATTAACCCTTTGACGCTCAAGAGTGCCATATGGCACAAGATGCCATTACATGCTCAATATTTGGTCAATTTGTGTGAAATTTGCACAACCAAAAGATCTTGGAAAGATCTGCACACTGAAGGCATAAAATCGAACCCCCTTCCTACATGAGACTTTTCCCTTTGAAATTTTAGGTTCAAGTTGATATCTGACAACAAGCAGTGCACTGAGAGCTGCAAATTTAGCTATAGTTTAGGGGTATACCCAGTATGTATGAGGAATAGGAAAATTTTAAACGTTTTTCTTGTTTCATTTTGAACACTTCTCTGTCTAATCTGAGACATCCTCCATCCCTGTTAGTGTGATTTACAGCACACCCTAGAATTTACCTTTCAAATGGTATATCACATGGGGTCTACCAGTTCATCGTTGCCAATTTAGACGGGAAAGGGTTAAACAGCTAGCAATGACCACGACATGAGAATGATGCAAAAATTTTCTTAGCTTTGCCACCAGCACACCTAAGTCGCACTCGCGGTGAACTGATGCAGTTTTGGTATCACTTAATTTTTTCAGTTTTAAATTGTCCACAAATGTAACTCCAGATTTTGCTCTAAGTAACACGAGTTCGATAAAACTGCGGACTAAATTTGCAAAAACACACCCACACACACACACAAAAATGAGATCGCCGCGTCCTTTTATAGATTATTAGGACATTTTCGGTAATAAACTGGCGAAAATTTTGTTAAACAATGTATTTTTAGTATAGGAGGCCACATAAACGGTTTGTGTTTGAATTTCAATTGTTGTAATTAGCACTCTCGGGAAAGCTTTCGCCTTCACCAATTAATTAATTGGTTAATTGATTAATTAATTAAGGTCCAGTAAGAGAAAGCTTTTTTATTGGTTTGCGTCAACAACTGCCGCCAAAGTTATTTTTAACTCTAACTGCGAGCCAGCTATATTCCCGTCAGCTGAAATTGAATTACAAATAACAAGAATACAGCAAACTTACAGCCCTATGTTCCAATTTGATAGCCTTTTCAATTTCAGAAAACCAACACGATCGAAGCCTGAAACAAGTAGTAGAGCTATAGAATTTTAATGCGCATTTTTGAGACTGCGAGCGTCATACATTCCAGTTAACTGAAATTAAATTACAGATAACAAGAATGCAGCAGGCTAACAGCCCTATCTTTCAAATTGCGCCATACATTGGTCTCTACAACGTGTTGTTTCCTTGGACAAGAAAATTTGCTAAACATAATTCATCTACCAGAGTGCATGTCACATGCATATGTACCTACACATAGCTTTCTTTCTGGAGTACATATATTATACATACATATCTACATATAGCTTTCATACCAGAGTGCAAGGCGGTATAATGCATATATATCTACACACAGCACCTTTACCACAGTGCATGTATGATACATGTATATCTACACATAGTTTTTCTACCACAGTGCAAGTATAATGCATATATATCTCCACATAGCTTCTCTACTGGACTGCATGTAACTACACTCCAGAGAGCATGGCTAACAGCGAACAGATAGGCTAGGATATAACTCCGTGATGAACAAGCACGCCTCTGGGAGGGGGGCGGGGATAATGTTCCATGTCGTTTCATGCTACAGAAATCGGTCCGTTCAGTGCGTTGGATTGAACAAAGATAGGCTTTATTCATGGGCTTAGACTTTAGACAAGATAAGATAGCACTGATCTGGGTTTTATTAGCAGCGGGACGAGACTCAATACTGGATAGTAAGTGGGGAGGCAAGTAAAGAGAACAAACATAAATCTCAGTGCCCGAACCAAGCTGAGAGTGGACTCACTTTGATGTTTCCCCGAAATTAATTTTATTATAAATATAATAATGAGAAATGAAGGTGCATGATGGCAATGTCCTAGATCCTATGTACAAAAGGTCCTGAAAATGGACGAGGGATTTAAGTCCCATTTCCACTCCATGCCCTATAAAATAATGCCCTTTTCCCAACTCTGATTTTGTCACCATTCCATTCCCGGTAGTGGTTTATTTCCAGATCTCAGTGGCTAATTCCCAACCCCAATGTCTCAAATTCCACTCCTCCAGTGCAAAACTTAGACAAAACCCTGTCCCCTTTATACCCATTCTGGATCACATTCCCCTTTATCGCCGTTCGGAATCCTTTGCAGTTAATAATTGTGTTACATTGTCCCTAAAACTAATTGGGTAACTAAATTTGACTAACTGTTCTTGCACGTGTGTCAAATTTTTAAATCAAGCTACCCAAACAAAATCACAACTTAACTACCGCGTTTGAACGCAATTTTATTCTACAGGAGAAAGCTTCCAAGAAGCATTTCGGATAAAAACATCTTATCTTCTTAAGCTATTGGGCAATTAAGTCAATAATGTTACTGAGCCCATCAAATGCAGTCTAGGAGACGAATTCCGTCACCTTCAGCCAATGCGAGAACGGTTTTAGTCACGTGCACACCAAACACGTGCTTGTCATGTGCTTTGGATTCATTCCCAGACTTCCGCAGCAACCACCAACTAGCCACAGTTCTCACTCACTTGAAGCGCTGGACAATCACTGCATTTAAAAGATTTGCTTCAACCAGGTTCTGTCCATCATCGGTTAATTCCTTATTAGGAAACGTCGTCATGAGAACAAAGTTCCTAGCAGCCATTTGTGGTCTTGAACTTCGAGTTGAAAAGGTTCAGTAAAGGAAAATGTAAAAAGCGTGTGTTGCATACGGAACTATTGTAATTATAGTTTTAATTTTTAAGCTTTTATTAAAGGGCCTCTGTTGATAGCAGCTTAACCTGTTAATTAGCTAAAGGAGCTAGAAGTTAAGGCAATTATTTAACTGACTTTGGCTGAATTTTACCCGCCTAACTAGTCGGCGCTCTCAGAACTTTGCAGAAGAACTAAGAACCTTCCCTTCCCAGCGACTCAGCCTTAGGCCCCGTTTACATTGAGTTATTTCATAACGGGATGAGTTTCAACCCGGGATGACTCTCATCTCGGTGTCTGGTCATTTAACTGTAAGTGTTAACATGATTTGGAGCAAAAATGTGTTCGCCCCGGGATGATTTAATCCCGGTGCTGAAGACCGGGATGAAGTCATCCCGGGGCGAACACATTTTTGCTCCAAATCATGTTAACACTTACAGTTAAATGACCAGACACCGAGATGAACGTCATCCCGGGTTGAATCTCATACCGAGATGAAATAACTCATGTAAACGGGGCCTTAATGTGCTCATTACTCAGAAGATACTTTAACTAGTATTGTAACACATACATTCCCCCTCAAGAGAGCCCATACCTACCTAACTCATTCTTCACTTCTGTACTGTATCACATATCGGGTATCAGCTATCAGTTATTGCTAAGTCTATGACCTCGTTATCTCAATCCCGTTAACTTCATAGGTAAAGCAACTGAGAACTAATTAATAGTTAGTGCAGCAACTGCTTACAGCCTGTGAAAGATGTATTTATCAGTAAGTGACACAAGCATACTCGGAAAAAAGAAATTTGAGTTCTCCAGCCAATAATCAATAGTCCGGATGCCCTACCTATAGGAGACTTGTGGGAGCAAGGCCATTTTTAAAATTAGGTTCATGGGACAAACATCCTGAATCCTGCCACGATTTGGATGTCGATGTGTGGCACATGCACAATGAATGGAAGAAATGTGATCTATGTTTTAGGCCTGGTGATTACAGTGAAAGGTGTATTTTTCAGTGAGTGACACAGGCGACTCGGAAAAAAATCCGAGTTCTCCCAACAGGCGTCCAACCTATAACCTTCCGATTACTAGTGCGAATGCTTTACCACTAAGCTGTATTTTTACTGTCTACCGTTTGGCTTTCATATGGTTATTGTAATATCATATTCCACATCTAAATATCAAGTTTTTGTTAGTTTTAATCGTGTTTGAAATTTGTGTTTGATATTAGCTAGTTCTGTCGTCCTATAAGTATGCGTTTACCAGGGTAGTAAACAACAATATGAAGTTAAAGGAACGTCGCTAAATGTAAGGTTTCAGAAAAGAATAGTCGCTCTAAGCATGCGTTGTACATCTTCGGACATTTTAAGCCGTGACTTATCGGTCAGACGCATTTCACCCTACACGATGCAAGACGAAAACGTTCGACCGTTGAGCCGAGGCTTCAGTCGTCACAAGACTGAAAACGTAATTCCCTCTTCCCTCAGACTCGTACCCAGTCGCCACTTATTTATTCCTTTTCGCATTGGAATATGGGAAGGCAATTTTCTTCCGTCCTTCCCTTGATGCACTGCAAACTTATCAATCCCTATCCATAAACCACAGCGCGGACAAAAGAAGCGACTGGGTACGAGTCTGCTTTTCCCTCCTTTCTTCCCTCCCCAAGCGTATGTGAGTCACGAAAGTAAACAAAATTAAAACTATAAGCTTAAAGAAATAAGGTCTCGATATAAAATCTACCACCAAATTTTCGCAACCAATGCAAAAGGAGCTATGTGGTCATAAGGATGTGTGTAAAGGATACGCACAGATAAATCGCCGAATATCTCCAACAGTATTTGTGTGGTTGAATTTTGAAACCATGCTGCAGAGAAAATAACCCAAAACCGTTTGCATCGATTAAGTTTGTGGCTCTTTTTTCTTTCGTTGAATATTTTGATGGTTTTCGACTGCTTTATACTGCTTTATCAATCAGTGAAAACGAAGATTTGGTGCCTTAACGCGACAAACTTGATTTTGCACACTAATGTTGGAAATCAAGTTGGTGTGTAAACATTGCAACGACAGTTGACAAACTACTGGCAAGAAATAGAAGCAGTCTCTTTTCTTGCCAACTCTTTCAACAACTTTTTTGCGTTACATTCTCACATTTGACGTGTGGACCCTTCTCAAACACGTCTTATTTACCTTTTACTAACCAAACTTCGCGCGCTGTACACATCACCTGAACGATATGGGGACAACTGCCACCAAACTGGTTACGCAATTTCGAATTTCATGTTTGAGAGGGTTTGTCATCATGTGAAGAACGTTTTGGAGTTGGCAATACAAGCTAGGTTTGTCGCGTGAAGGAACCTCATGTTTGTGAAGCGGAGAAGTCAGAGTAGCCACATGACTAGAAATTGCAAGCGCAGATGATGAGTTTGCGATTGGCTGCTTGAGAGCTTTGGAAAATCAACAAAAAGCTGCGAAACAGTTGTCAAAAGAGCGCGCTTACAATTTGAACGAAAAAAACCGTTTGGAATGGAACGCTCCCAGTGGTACGGGTTTTTCCGTCAACGCGCGCGAAAACGGACCGGGGAAGCATGGCTTTGACAAATGGTACAGGAATTTTCCAGTCATTCTGGTTGGAATGGAAAAAAGAGGAACACGTCTAACGATATCCATCTAATCTGGAAACTTTCCAATGGAATGAGTTGTACCATTTCAATTTCTAACCGAAAATTCCGGTTTTGAATGTCAAACAGAGCGCTTACCATTTGAATGGAATTTTCGGTTAGAATTTTCCGACAAAGGTACTGGACTTTTCTCACCAAAGGAAATGGAACGGGAATGAGCTGTACCATTTGTCATTTTTACCAAATGTTGAGAGGGCCTGGGTGAAAACAAAGATGGCGGCCGAACTGGAAGATCTGCTTGCACTGCTGGCAACGATAATGCGAACAAATGGTACTGAAAATTCCGGTCGTTCCGGTAAAAGCGAAGAAAAGGTTATGTCTCGGAAGGTATTACCTTTTTTTTTCCGGAAACATTCCGTTGGGAAGAACCGTTCCATTTGTTTTTCCTTCGGAACAACCGGTTTTTTTTCTTACAAACGGTAAACGCTCAAAGGAAACAGACAAGCTCTCGCGAGCGCCAGTTCACATACCGTGTTCCGTCTGCTAGTCTGATCTGTATACTGGTGATGGGTTGTGACTCGTCAACAGGACTTGGTGCTGACACTCGGCTGCTGCTGGCCGAGGCTGGAACTTGTTCTGGTGCCCCACTGAACTTCACCTCAGGAGCTGGACTAAAGAAGAACACCAAAGAATCGGTATCAATATCAAAATTCTCTTTACTGCTCGTCATACATTCTCTGTGATTCATATGGGGAGAAGTTAGCTTTAGAACAAGATGGCTTTTTACCAGTTTGTTCCATAACAAAACAAGTGTGTGGTAAGTCGGTAAAGAATGATCGTCCAGGTGAGTGTAGTCCTGAGAAGGACTGTTTGAGGTGACATTGACTGACGTTAAGGGACTGCGAGCGGGGGGGTGGGTGGGTGACAGCCTCACGCAAAAATTTTGTGACTAAGTGACAATGGACAATGCATCTAGGGCGGCCAAGTGTGTTAAAAATTGTCATTTTACTAAGGAGGTATCCTGGTTTATACCCATCATACAGACCAACATGTAACGGATC
>Ga0126336_10001332_pt1 | contig 12651 bp, 5 predicted proteins | sample SidCmetagenome_FD_92530 | JGI IMG/M metagenome (GOLD analysis project Ga0126336, IMG submission 92530) | Coral microbial communities from El Islote,Puerto Morelos, Mexico - Siderastrea C C metagenome | ecosystem: Host-associated > Invertebrates > Cnidaria > Coral | place: El Islote,Puerto... | reverse complement strand
CAGCGCGCGCGTGTTTAGCTACGTAGACAAATAAAGCTTTTCTCTAGTATTCAACAACGCGCCGTAGAAACGAAAGACAGGACTGTTAAACACCGCTCAATGGCACATGTGAGAAAGTACTTACGTTTTTTTGTTGTCAGAATCACGAGAGAATAAAGCGGCATGTTAGTTAGATATCTAGCAGTGTGAGCGTGTCAGACTTTTGTTCACCTAATAGTTTATCCGTTTATTCTAACCCATTTTAAAAATCTACGGACTTCATCTTTAATTGGACTATAATGAAATATGAAGACATAACTTTTGGTCATCTTTAATTGGACTATAATGAAATATGAAGACATATCTATCAATCGTTTACAGAACTACTTTTTCGAATAATACAGCTATTCAATCATTAATAGGCTAATACGAGTGTCTCGATGTGTTAAATCGTCTACTGTTTAATGAAGATTAAATTTAAACCTTTTTTTTTACCTGATAAAGAATCTTTCCTGATCTCAACGAAGAATAAAACGTCAAGCGTTAAACTTGAATACTTGAAAGGTCGTTTTCTGTTAGACTTTTTAGATTGCTTCAGGGACTTTCAAAGGGATATTTGCGTATGCTAACACAGCCAAACCTTGGGTGTCCCCGACAGTTTTACCACCAACAATACACATTTAATCTGTCTAGGATTAAGAGGACAGTGCCGCCAACATATCAGAATTTTGATACCTGATATCAGAATTTTGCCACCGGATATACATGTACGTTGGATAGAAACATATAAAAGCCAAAACAGAACAAGTGGTTTGGTGATTAGGTGCAGGATTACAAAGGTGGAAGTTGATTGCATTTTGCTAAATTTTATTTCGTTACGGGATTTTCACAAGATAGTTGATTCCAGTTTTTGGTAGAACTTTGAGTTTTTAAGCTGTTGGTTTGTCTCTAAAGCTTATATTTCCTCGCTTAATTTTGTCACAATTGGTGATTTTGTTCTTCCCGTTTCATAATACCTGAACAAGCTTACGTAACTTCCTGTGCCATACTAAGAAAACATGATATATCCTGGCTTACTTGTTCCTTAGTCGGTAAAGGCTCCATCAGTCCTGAAAACTTAGCTGTCTCCTCCTGGAATTTCAGTTAACAAGGCAAAATCTTCGGCCAAGGGAAAGAAATAAACTCGAGTGTGAAGATCTCGTGTTCTATGGAGGAAGAGTATGTTGATCATTCCAAAGACATTTTGTCTGAAACGCATACTCCAACTGATTCAAATTCACTAACGCCCTCTGAATTCTCTCAACGTAGAATTCAGAATTGCGGTCGAAAATGACAGAAATTAACTTTGCGGTAAGTAACACTCGACTTTATTAAGGTAGCGGAAAATAGCCCTCCTAGAAATTTACAACGCAAAATTCTCCAAATGTGTATTAATTTCATGGAGCGATATAATTCCCATAATGAGATAACTACAACGCAGGGGGCAGACCGAGACAAACCTTATATCAAACAATGGATGAAATTGGCTAAATTATCACATTTTACGGGGAAGGCAACTATTACTAGTATTAAAAAATACGAACATATGGAATGAATTATACAGAAAACGAAACATCGATATTAATCGTTGTATTCTTATTGGAAACACTCGTAGTAAATGTAAGAATTGAGCCTTCTAAGCTGGTTTACCAATGAGAATATTTGCTCCTACGCTGGACTGCGAAGTCTTTCTAGTTATCATATGGGAAAAAAAAGGGAAATATAGTTTACGGAAACGATATTTGAGTTTCAGCTGAGCTTAAGACGCCTTTTGACCCATAAAGTCAATGAATTCATTGGCATTCCTGTCAGTGCATCTTTAGCAATTGTGGCAACATTTCTTTTCTCGTTTAGTTCTTTTTAACAATACAGATGGATTCTTCTTGTTTGCTGTAGAGTTTTATAGATCTTTGTTAAATGTAGCTTGGAGGTTTCATGACTTACTGGTGTACCTGTATTGTAATAATATTGGTACATTTTCTGGCTAGGTTCAGTATCTCCAACGTGGAATGATTAACTACCTTAATAAGGTTTTTATTATCATGATTCACTGGCCAATTTTGCAAATAGCGCCGTGCATCTATATTGACGGAAGGGTGCTCCGAAAAAAGTACAAGCGCAAATATATTTAATAATATCGTACCAAACTTTTGTAAGAAATTACGGGAAAAGGTTTTCAAGTTTATACATATAGTACATAATGGGATGAAGGTTCCCAAAAACAAATTAAAGTGATATTACTCCGTGAGTGGTACAAAGGAATGGATCGCTCAGAAAACCAATGAGAATGCCTATTCTTCTTATCAACACGGCAAGTTTTAGTCATAGAATAACATACATTTTTTTTGCAGGGCATAATATACATTTTATAGAGCTTTACTGTTTTCAGTGGCCCTTTTAGGCCCTCAAATTACCTCGAAACTCTGTCTAAATAAAGCGTGGTCATGAAATTTGGTCACGCCCAATATTTTGAGAAGAATTGTCCGTTACAGTTCCTCACTAACAATCACGTGAACACTGCTAGACAATTAATGAAAATGTGTTACTTAAGATAATCACACCAAACGGTAGTCAAACAGTTTGGAACCTATATCGGCCTTCGACTTTGATTTAAAATCTAGTTTATGTATAGCGACTAAACCTAAACATGTACGAAAAAATGTTCTTGAAAATGCTCAGAATTTGATGGCTGCAAGTTTATACAATTAACCCTTTCTCGAATTTGCATGGGGTTTACACCGCCATTATTTTCAGGTCCAAATATTGGATTTTATCATTCTCCTCTACTCTTAGTAGATAACATTACTGACTCAATTTGATCTGTTTACTTCATTAGCTCCCTGTACGTCACTTATTGCGCCCAACGGAAACGTGAAGTTCAGCGCATCTACCAGTACTTTGGGACCTGGATTCCCTTATCTCAATGGCAACGACGTGTGGTGTACCGGTGTAAACAACGGTGAACCATATCTTAAAGTCGATTTAGGTACTTGATTTATTAATGCAGTACTCGTGCTAAAATAAAGAAAAAGATCGTTAAACGTGGAGCTTTCTGTCATAGTGTTTTAGTTTAGTTTTTCCCCGAATGTACTACTGAGAATCGTTATTTCCCTTAGGAATACCTATACCCTCCTGAGAACATAAGAATCTTCATTTCAACAAGAGCAAAAACATTTCCAACTCTTATGAGCTCTTTCTTACCTTGCTAGAGAAATCTGTCTCAACGGCATTCAAGTAAAAGGAGAAAGCATCGAACTTAACTGTGAAAGAGAAGTTTAGTCAGGCGTTATTCTTGGTTCAGGGGACTTAATTTAATTTTTGTCTCCTCAAACCAACTTGAATTTCAGATATCGTACGTGGCAATACATATAAAGTGCATGCCCGCCACTATAACTAAATACTTTCTTTCAGAGTGCTATTTAGGAAATGGCTAAGTGTCTATTTAAGATTTCGCAACAGTAAGGGGCGCTTATTTCAGGTAGAAGAGGGGAGGGGTGGGGCTTAATTACATTAGTTCGATTTTTTAGTTACGCCAAGCAAGCAAGATACCATGGAGTGTGCTAACAATGTCGCTATCAATGTATCTTTTTGAAGGGTTAAACCTGCTGCTAGATCGCGTGTCTGTTCAAGGACTTCGCAACTCCAACAGATCGGTGTCTCAGTATTACCTGCAAACAAGCTCAGACAATGTAAACTTCAATGAAATTGAAAGCGGAGGACGTACCAGGGTAAAACAATTATCAAATATTAGTTTATTGTTTTTTATTTCATTGCTTCTGAATATTGTTTAAATAATATAATAATGGTGCCTCTTTTTGTTACTGCGCATACTTTCTGCGCATCTCGGGATATTCGGGTTTCTTAAGGAATTTGCCCCCTAATTCAACAACATTTTGGGCGGTTTATGACTATGTGGAAAAGGCAGATCTTAGCAAGGGCTATCAGAATCGAAAAAGAAAATTGGGGATAACCACGTATTTTTCAGAGATAATTGGTCTTAAAATTGGAAAGTAACTGCCATACATTCGTTGTATTTTAACGCTTTTTTAGGATTATGGCTGCTTAATTATCTCGGAAAAATGCGTGGCTACCCACATTTTTCTTTTTTGATTCCAATAACCCTTGCTAATATCTACTTTTTTCCCATAGTCATAACCCTTGCAAAAATACATTTGTACTAGGAGGCCCCCTCCTTAAATGGTATAATTAGGAAAGACATAATTAGTGGCGAGAATGAGCACCAGAGCTACGTTAGTGTACCTAAGAGAAGGAAAATGGCATGGATGAGCGTTTGGACGCATTGATCTAAAAATCTAACACGTTCTCTTCATTGATAGTCTTAGAAATTTGGCGGGAGCAAGTCACAATTTGAGTTTTAAGGAAGCTCAAGTATTGTCTGCTACATTTCTTGCTTTCCATTTTTGTCCCCAGACTTTTTTTGGCCCTGTTTATAATGGTGATGCTGTTGTCAGCGAGAACCTTTCAACTCCGGTTCAAGCGCGCTGGTTGAAGTTTTTGCCACAAGAGCCTTGGATGCAAAATGAAAATTATCTGTGTATGAGGGTTGATGTGCTAAGCTGCCAAAACGGTAAACTCAATTCTATTTCAAAATTTCTCCTCTCAAGTCAGTAGTAAAAAAACAAACAAACAAACAAACAAACAAACAAAAAAAGTACAAGAAGAGAAGAAAGGGATAGGAGAGAAAACAGAGGTTGCATGTGGCAAAAACAGCTCGATCAGAATGAGGATGCTTTTTTTCTCTCCAATTCAAACATGTGCTTATGTAACGCCTTTCCTTAATGTCTCTTCAGAAATCCTTGAGTGCAACGATACTTTTTGAAGACTCTAGGTTTTAGGTCTGCGCAGCACTGTTTGTTTGTTTGCTTTTTGCTTGTTCCAAAGGGCGTTTTTTATTCCAAAAGCTGAGAAGCAAAGTTGGTTAAAATTGCTCGCCACCAAAAAAACTGGGATATATTTAACATTTTCTTGTAGGATCCTCTGGATCTGAAACACATTTTACTGTATTTGTTCTGTTTACAGGGGTAATTCGCTTCTCACCCCGCTATTGGAAATTTTTTTCTATATATCCTGTAAAGTACCCGCCCCTGTAGATGGTGGATTGTCAGAGTGGAGTCCCTGGAGTTCGTGCCCTGAAGGTTGTTACAAAGTCAAGTCCCGATCAAGAACCTGTACTAACCCCGCGCCTGCGTTTTGTGGCCAGCCATGCAGAGGACATTATTTCGAGGACAATTTTTGTTTTGTGAACTGCTCAGGTAAGAGGATCGTCCAACGTTTCTGTGAATTCTGGTTAATATTTGACCACGCTCGATTGACCTTATACCTGACAAAGGATGCTAAACATCACGACAAAAATATCCGAAATTTAAGCCCCATCAATGAACAGTTAAAGAAAGCAAAACCACAAATCACCGAGGGGCAACTGAGAACACGAGGTAATAGAGAGATTAAACATCACGTTTATGGCAAACGCGAACGGCAAAAATACCACGTAATCATGAATTTCCCGCCATTTTTCAAGTTTGCCGTTTTCAACGTGAAGGGGCCTGCTCTCGTGTTCGTCAACAACGCGAGTATTATCAGCCTGGGCCCATTGATGTTTTATTTATTTTTCTAGGCGAACTGACCGGTTATCTGTCAGTGTTTAAACAAAAGGGAGGAAAAAAGTGCTAGAAAGTGACGCGATGTTTGGCTGTCACCTTCACAAAGACTATAAATTGTGACGTGATGAAAAGAAGCAGCCTAAGATATTTTGCCGCGCACGATCCATTTAAAAACTTTTTGAACTAATGGCCTCGGCAAGTCTAATTGGCACTGTTTCTTTCTTTGCAGTTCCAGTTCACGGCAAGTGGTCTGCCTGGGGTAACTGGTCTTCCTGTAGTGAACCATGTGGCAGTGGGGTGAGGACTCGAACACGTTTATGTAACAATCCTTCTCCAGCTGACCGTGGACGTGATTGTGTAGGGGCAGGATCAGAGTCAGAAGCGTGTTTGGTCAGGAACTGTACAAGTAAGTTCTTATCATTTGACACATAAATATGCATTAATGGGGCTGTGTCACGCTATTTTAGTATATTTTTAAAAAGCTAGTAAAAAGTGTCTTCGCACCAATTGAATTCCAAAAATAATCGCCTCAATAAACGTAGTGAATCATAGAAAAAGAAATTAATTCAATTTATTTTGTTCATTCTGTACTAACCTATTTACTTTGTTATACACATACGAATAGTTTATACTCATTCATTTGTACTCAGTAGATGACTGCTCAGTAGTATAGCTTTGAGAGGGGTTACATTTAGGGATCTATCAACACCTTAAACCTACAGAAAAGCGTCATTCAAATAAGCATTTGAATAAAAGAAAAAAGGTACTTACACTCTAATTTTTTCCCAGGAGACCCAAGGAAAGGAAGAGAAAAAAAAGGAAAATCAATTATGAGAAGTAAAAAGTAAAAAGTAAATGTAGCTGCAAAAGAAATTTTTGTTTCAGAGACTTATTTACAACGTGTTTTCAACAGACTTTTGCAAATTCTTAGGCTAACAATAATCAACTAATCAAGCACCAAGTAGTTTTGCCGAGGTTTAAAAGATTAAAAACAAGACCTCTCTAACTATGTGGGGTGAGAAGGAAGTATCTATTACAAAATTTAATGTACAAAAGTGCGCTAAGGAAATAACGGCAACCGGGGGAATTGAATGAACGATTTTTTCTATGATTCACTACGTTTACTGAGGTCATATGACCCCAATAGCCCACATTATGCACAAATTTAAAATATTTGGACTGCGTAACCATGAAGAAAAGAACTACCTTTGTTCCCGATTCTGCACCTCACATTAAACGGTGTTCTTAGAAAACATCATTTACATTTTTCTCTAGTCTCAGTCCCTCCCCAAAACAAAAACGTTACAAAAATCTCTGCTTAGTTTCCTAAACCGTCGCCACGATCCTTGATACAAAACAAAGTGGATGTAGCATTATTTTCATAACATCTCGCAAATTTCAAACAAAATAAATTTAAAAAATCGGGCGTCGTATTAGTCATGCGACGCAACAATATAGTTATTTCGAAGCCAACAATGAAATAACCTTTAAAACACCCTAGCCCTCTTTCACTTTTCAATCGATATCGTAGCTGTATGGTAAACCAAGTAATTTATTTGTCTATTTATACTTCATGAACTCTTGATGACATTTGAAACTCTACTTACATTTGATGAATGAACGATATTGGGTTAAAAGGGCATCTCTTTTTCTAAACTTGACAGGGTTAATACAGATAAGGGAAAACAGACGGGATATTTCTTTGAGCCCCGTTGATCCAAGTTCATAAATCAAACTCAAGTGACCTAAGACAATGATCTGAGTTGATTTGGAGGGGGGTGGTATGGTTTATCATACAGCTAAGATACTGATTGAAAACTTGAAGAGAGCTAGGGGTCTTTAAATGATAATTCATTGTTGGCTTCAAGATAATTGTTGTTACGTCGCATGACTTTTTCAACGCCCAATTTTTGTAATTTATTTTGTTTGACATGTTTTCTTAGAGTCCCGTTTAATTTCAAGTGAAGAACCAGGAACAAAGGTAGTTCTTGTCTTCATTGTGCTGCAGTCCAAGTATTAAAATGTTTGCATAACGTGGGCCGTTGTCGATCATGTGACCTCAATTAACGTAGTGAATCATAGAAAAAGAAATTAATTCAATTCACCCAGTTGCCATTATTTCTTTGGCGCACTTTTGTAATAGTGACTAGAATTCCATCTTACCATAAATAATTAGACAAGTTTTTTTTTCACTTTTAAGCCTCGGCAAAACGACCTGGCGACATACTTTTGATTATTGTTAGCCTAAGAATTTGTAAAAGTCTGTTGAAAACACGTTGTAAATGAGTCTCTGAAACAAAAATTCTTTTGCAGCTATATAAGCAACGTTCACTTCTCATAATTGATTTTCCTTTTTTTTCTCTTTCTTTTCTTTGTAAACTCCTGGGAACAAATCAGTTTGTAAGTACCTTTTTCCTTTTATTCAAATGCTTATATATTTGCATAATCCTTTTTGTAGGTTTAAGGTGTGGATAGATCCCGAAATGTAACGCCTCTCAAAGCTACTGAACAGTCATCTACTGAGTACAAATGAATGAGTATAAATTACTCGTATGTGCATAACAAAGTTAATAGGTTAGTATAGAACGAACGGATTTGTCACAGTTAAGCTTATGGAACAAAAGCAACATTTCTCTGCAGTGAAATTAACGAACTCTACTACTCCAAGTAATTTATTTGTCTATTTTTATTTTGTGAACTCTTGATGACAAAACTCTACTTACATTTGATGAATGAACGAAATTGGGTGAAAAAAGGCATCTTTTTTCTACACTTGACAGGGTTAATACAGATACGGAAAACAGACGGAATATTTCTTTGAGCCCCGTTGAGCAAAAACCATAAATCAAACTCAAGTGAACAAAGGCAATGGTCTCAGTACAGCTAAGATACTGATTGAAAAGTGAAAGAGGGCTAGGGGTTTTTAAATGATATTTCATTGTTGGCTTCAAGATAATTGTTGTTGCGTCGCATGACTAGTACAACGCCCGGTTTCTTTAAAATTTATTTTGATTGAAATCTACGGGATGTTATGAAATAATTCTTCATCCACTTTGTTTTGTATCAAGGAACGTGGCGACTGTTCAGGAAACTTAAAGCAGAGATTTTTTTGTAACGTATTTCTTTTGGAGAGGGACAGGGACTAGAGGAAAAATGTAAATCCAACGTTTTCTAAGAATCCCGTTTATTTGAATTGAAGAATCAGAAACAAAGGTAGTTCTTTTCTTCATGGTGCCGCAGTCCAAATATTTTAATTTTGTGCATAATGTGGGCCATTGGCGGTCATGTGACCTCCGAAAACATAGTGAATCATAGAAAAAAAATCCTTCGCTCATTTACCCAGTTGCCGTTATTTCCTTGGCGCACTTTTGTACAATAAATTTTGGAATAGTTACTAGAGTTCCATCTCACCATAAATAATAAGATAAGGTTTTTTTTTTTAAACTCTTAAACCTCGGCAAAACTACCAGGTTTTTGATTACTTGATTATTGTTAGCTTAAAAATTAAAAAAAGTCTGTTTAAGAGAACATTACAAATGAGTCATTATAAATGAAACAAAAATCTCTTTTGCTGCTATAATAGTAATGTTTGCTCCTCATAATTAATTTTGTCTTTTTTTTTCTCTTCTCTGTGGACTCCTGGGAACAAATCAGACCATTAGTAACTTCTTCTGTTATTCAGTGCTCATTTGCATGATGCTTTTCTGTAGGTTTAGTTAATGACTATTAAAAGAGACTCTTAACTGACACCAATAATGTAATTAAGGGCTATTGATCGAAATTAATGCACAACATAAAAGGTATTTGAACTGTCTGAAAATGTTTCTTATTAGGTTTATCTAATCACAGTTGTAAGCCTGTTGAACACGTGTGGAAGCCAATACCAGTTCCATATATATGTGTGTTGATGGCTAAATTGCGCTTAAGAAAAGTGGTGAACCATATCATTGTGCCTCAGTCTGAGTATTTAAAATTTTTGCATAATGTGGACCGTTGTTTATCATGTGACCTCAGTAAACGTAGTGAATCATAAAAAAAAATTCATTCAATTCACCCAGTTGCCATCATGTCCTTGGCGCATTTTTTACGCTTAATTTTATAAGAGTTCCATCTCACCATAAATAATTAGACAAGTTTTCTTTTTACCTTTCTTTTTTAAAATTCGGCGAAACTACCTGGTTATTGATTACTTGATTACTATCACACTAAGAATTAAAAAGCTCTGTTTAAAAAAAAATTATAAATGGGGCTTTTTAATCACAAATCTCTTTTGCAGCCTTTTTATTATTCAATGCTTAGTTGCAGGATTCTTTATTTCTGTAGGTTTAGTAACATGACTGTTAAAGAGACAGTTACCTGATCCTTAATGACAACAACAATAATGTAATTAAGGGCTTTTGATCTTAACTAATGCACGTCGTAAAAGGTATTTGAACTGTCTGAAAATGTTTCCTATTTGGTTGCTAATGTCTGTTGTGTTGTAATCCTGTTGAAACCTGAAGAAGCCAATAACAGTTCCTGCTGATGGCTAAAGTGCGCTTAACAAAAGCGGTGAACCATATATTAATGTATAAAATCATATCTCGTGCACAGCATAGTTACTCGAGTGACCAGTTATGGAACCTTGCAAGTTCAAAGGCCATAACAACGATGCGGCAATTTAGGTTGAAAGTACTACGACCGTGTTCAATCTTTTGTTTGGCTCTCGCACACTATGACTGAATAACTTAACAGTGACACTTTTATTGGCTGGTGGCTCATGCAAAATTCAAACCCATTGTTTTTTGTGCACGGTCAAGGCTAATAACGGCAACAAAAACATAAAACAAAGGACTTTACTGAACTTCATAACCAGATTCTTTTCTTAACTATGTGCACAGATCTTCTCACATGAACATGTCGGGAAAAGGCTAGAAAATGTGGTTACCGTCTATGAGATTATCCCGTGTAAAATATGTTTAAGCGTTCCTCAAATAATCGACTTCTCTTTTGAGAAAACGTTGCCAATAACGTCTTCCTCTAATAATTGTCCTTGTTAAATAATCACCACCTTTTTGAACAATTAACAATAATTAATATATAGTTTAGCCAAGCCTAAAAGGGGGAGGGGGGCTGGCACTTATAAATTTGTGAAAATGCTCTCATTCAAGTCGTTAAATTGCAAAAAAAAAAAAACAGCGATCATAGTCATTTTATGTAGTTAATTTTAATTCTTATTTCTTTCTTCGTGATAAGCTGCCTATCAACATGAAAATGCTGGGGTTTTACCTGGCAAAATGTGTTCGGACCGCCGTAAAAACCATGGTTCTGGACAGAAAAAGCCAATAAGCACTAGCTCTGCTATATTTGGCGTCGAAACCGCTGCGAAAAGCTGCGAACTCAAGCGGTGTGCCTACCGAGTTCGCAACAGAACCGACAAGGCGAATTTGAACTTTTTGCCTGAACTTTATCGCCTAATTTTTTTCGCCTAAATTCAACCGTTCGCCTTCCACCCAAAGACAACTGAGTATTCTTTTGAACTGTTTTTTCCATTAACAAATTTGTTTATGACTTTTGTTGTCTTTGCTTGTTTTGCTATAACCCTGGTCAACATGCGATTTCGCGCCAAAAACACAGGATTCAGCACAGGGTTATATCCAGTGTATGCCACGTCATATTGGTGACCCTGTGGTGCGGATGGACGGGCGGACGGGCGGACGGGTCACGTGACTATTATGTCACTACCAATATTTTTTCCTTTTTTTTTCTTCCACATTTTATTTCCAGATCTATTGACAGTACAGTACAATTAACAACAATAACACCTTCATATGCAACTTATATTCTTTGTGATAGGTGCATTTACCCAACAAGCTCTCTAGCATTAATATACAGTTGCCATATAGCCTGAAATTTTCCTCTCCTATTGTTCTTTGCAGCTATGTACATTTCTGTTCTGTATTTCACATCAACCAGTCCCATAAAGACTCTGAAATTTGGGGTCACACTATGTTTATGGCATGTCCAAATATGAAGTTTTGCAAGAATAAAAAGATAATTTAATAAATCACACTCCTCATCTCTGCCTACCAAAAAATCTTTTAAAGTGAAATCCTCACGCTGACCAGAGAGTGTATACCAGAAATTTTCAAAATGTTTCCAAAAGAGATTTGAAAAAGAGCATTCATAAAATAGGTGATGAGCCGTTTCTGACCCAGCCTCACAAAAAGTACAAAGATCATTCGGAACATAACCTATCTTAGCTAAACGATAATTTGTAAAGGTAATGTCGCCTAAAATTTTAAATTGAAAACTTCTAATAAAAGTTTCGGATGAAAGCGACTTTATATTAAGAAAGGCATTTGCAACACTTGAATCATCAAGGTCAAAGTCCTCTTTCAGTTTTTTGAAGCCCCTCGAAGGTTTTGCTTTTTCCGACACTAGCAAGTGATAAAACTGCTCACTTTTCCTTGTTACTGGGTTAAAGATTTTTGCTCAACAGAAAAATTCTAACACTCCTGATTCTTTTTCGATCGAATACAAAGCCTTTAGGTAGGCAGGACTAGCACTTCGTACCCCTGTCCAGACTAAAAAATTCGTATTTCTCAGACCAACACCTATTGCATTGTTATAAGATTGTACTTTATCTTTATCGAATTGTAAATGATGGCAAAATAAAATTCCAGCTTTTACATAGTTTGGATAATATATTGGTTTACCATCTATTTTAATGTTTTTATTATTCCAGATTACACTTTCGGAAACGGGAGGCTTTGTTGAAAAAGAGGTCCTAAAATCAGCCCACCACTGAAGAAGCTCATTGTAAAATTTAGAATAGGTTTTGTAATCTTTGACGTCATAATTACATCTGAATAAAAATTTACCCCCAAAATCTTCAAGTAAGTGGTTAATATAAGCCTTCCAAGGCAACGAGCCTTCCGAGAAAAGTCTGCCAATCCAGGCCAGTCTTGATGCTTTAATTGAGGTTTCGATATCTATTAAATCAAGACCACCGTGTTTCAAATCGTTTATT
>Ga0126336_10001331_pt1 | contig 12652 bp, 5 predicted proteins | sample SidCmetagenome_FD_92530 | JGI IMG/M metagenome (GOLD analysis project Ga0126336, IMG submission 92530) | Coral microbial communities from El Islote,Puerto Morelos, Mexico - Siderastrea C C metagenome | ecosystem: Host-associated > Invertebrates > Cnidaria > Coral | place: El Islote,Puerto... | reverse complement strand
TCAAAATGGCCGCCAAACAAGCAATGAAAGAAAATCTGCAGTGCACTTCCAAATATGGTCATTTACGTATATCGCAGGATATCTGTCATGTAGGATGACAGATATTGAGGGCTTCCTTACCATGTATAGGCATAGTGACAATTTGTTGAATAATAACATTCGATATCCAGCGCGCCCTCGTAGAATAATTGTTTAGTATGCTAGGCTTCGAAACCCCGGCCACCATGAGGTTACGAATAACTCCCCTGGTGCATATTACACAAGACCACTAAGCTGTGCTGGAAACATCGCATGCTTGTGTTGTCACTAAATTCATCTCAGAAAGACTGCAAGAGCACACCCAACCCTCTAAATTTGAATTGTTATGTTTCGTTCTAAAAACCGTGCATTCTTTGGGTTCGGTGAACTGCCCACTGACATTAAATTGATAGCAGGTTATTGAAAGTCGAAAAAAAGATGTTCTACGCTTAAAATCTCGTGATCATTGTGAGCAGAAGTACGATTATTATGCGAACATTCGGTAAAAATGTGTAAACTACTGTTAAAACATCGTTATTGAGATTCTCTTTCTGCCATAAAGGCGGTTTCAGTCTTAAGGAGAAAATAAAAGCGGTTTGCGGACTAGGAAGGATAAAATAAGGCGGATTGTGGAATGTGCGACCCCCTATAATAGACCATCTTATCAGGCCATGAGCACACATGAGCCGAGACCCAAACTGGTTTCTTAAAATAGATGAACCGTGAGAACATTTGTTCTTCGCATAAATTACATTTCGTATAATTATCAAATTTCAGCCGGCTTATGCAAATTAGACCGTGTTTACAAAACATTGCTATCACTCAAAACAGACAGTATATAAATGGCGACAAAAAGCTTTTTCAGATCAAAAATTCATTCAAATAAACAATAAAATGAAATTTTCCGTGAAGGTTTTATGTGCTCTGCAGAGTTGAGGTACATTTTTGTTTGACAAGTTTCCGGTCACTTGCATACAAACAGTACACATACATCAATAAGTACATACACGCACGCACAATAGGACAAGGGTCCACACGAAATTATTGAAGGTACTCGTACGGTGAGCCGCCGCTTTGGCTGGACCCTTGCCTGTCACGAAAAGAAATACTGAAATATGAGTAAAATACTGAAAGCATTGATAACAGGTCATGCTAACTTCATTTTACCTAACGGGACTTGGCTAGGAGCGAACGATAGTCCTAAGCTGCTAGGCTTTGTTGTTTTAAGTCCTGTTGCAACACTATCTTGGGAAATTCATACAAACAGCAGAATTGCGACAAGGTTAAAAAAACCGTCATCGGTTCTGCATGCACTGCGTGCCTATTTTTGTCACTGTTAGGGCTTAAAGGGTTAATTTGCTCGACTTGTATAAATACAAAAGTCACTGTTTTTGTTCTTGGTGCCTGACATTACAGTGTACATCTTTCTGTGTGTGATATTTTTGTTTAATAAATTGCTCATTTCATTTGTTGTGTTTGACTGCAGTGGGCCTTCATCAACCAATCCATTGACAAATAAGGTAAATTCATTTGCATCTTAACGCTTAAGTAGGATTTGTAAGGATTTTATATGTTAATTCACGTTAATGCGAGTATATAAAATATGATTTAACTGTGCTTGCATTTCACGTTGCATTCACACTTTCATTTGGAGATCACATTATATTTGAATATTATTGCATGGCTTTATAATGCAAAGTCTTTGTCAAAAAATGTTTATTCACAATCACTGTCACCAGTTGGATCAGGATTGACTAGGGCAAGGGTCCAGGGTTAATTATTAGTCCCCGTTTTCACTCTTTCAAACGTGTCTTTTTGATTTTGAAACAATCAAATGCATAATCAAACTAAAAAAAAGTTTATCAGGCAATTTCTTATGATTGAGCTGTCATTCTTAGGCCTTTGCAGTGTCAAGAGTGTATTAAGTTGTCATTTGGACTCCTCCCATGGAAAATTCTTGGATCCGCCCCTGTCCACTTTCTGTTACTCCAGCCTCATTAATTTTGTTAGTGATAATGGTTACCTGTCATTGGTGTGTTAATAAAGTTAACAATACAAAATTTTAATGTTCTTTTAATTATTTTTGTCTTGTCTAATTCAGCCTTATGCAACAACCTTTCCAATTGTGAGTGTTGATGACATGGTTCATTCCTTTTTTCTTTTGCTGGATTCGCTGGGAATTGACAAGGTAATGACTAGGTGCTGCAACTTATTAGCTAATAAGTAAACATGTATTTTTCTAGTAATAACTGACAGCTCACCACTTTATTGTTTACCTCTACCGTTTTATCACCTGCAGGTTCATGCTGTTGTTGGTGCGTCTTTGGGAGGCATGTCATCTCTGAATGCAGCTACTTTGTACCCAGATCGAGTAGGAAGGTGAGGGCATTAGGACAAATTTCTATACAGTGCAGTACAATGTTCTAGATCTGACTAATAAGCCAGGTATGCAAGGGGTGGGGGTACATTTCAACTTAATTTAACGTTTCAGCTTAATTACATGTGTACGCGTAGAACTGTTTCAAAGAAGTTAGGAAGTTAATGAACTTTTATTGCTCTTTCATAAGTCCCAGGCTTTAACATCTTTTACGGTTCCCTTGGTGGGCAGGCAGGGCTGGTGGTTGACTATGATCACAAAGTTAGGGTGAAACATTGAGTTACTCTATACATTGTACCAAGCAATTAGTATTTTTAAAATAATCTTTACATGACTTGTATGGCTGTTAATTGATAGACGAGTGATCTGTGATGTCTTTTTTTAGAGTGGTTACAATTTCTGCTTGTGCCCAGTCGCATCCAGCATCAATAGCTCTTCGTTATGTACAGCGAAGGATACTGATGAGTGATCCTAACTGGAACAAAGGTTTTTACTATGATGGGCCCTATCCAAGACTTGGGATGAAACATGCTCGGTTAGTAAAAGTACTGTTCCAACCTTACGTACATTACTTCACGAGTTTCTTATTTATTGTACGTCAAGGAGAGGCTTGGTGCCTTGAAAAGGCCAAACAAATCAAACCAACGCTCCAAACTTGCTTAGTTTTGCATGCACTGGAGGTTACGTGTTGTGTGCTACTGAACTGTTGGGTCCTTCGGTTCATTTTTCACCTGAAGGGTTTGAGTGCCAAGAATTTCGTTTTGGCAGTGGCCATTCTTTTTGAACTGGGTGTTTGCTGTGGTCAGATTCTTGGAAATGTACGTCGCCTTGACGCAATGAATAAAATAATGGTCAAATGTTCTCTGCACAAAACCGCAGTGCATATAAAATTGGACACGTTTAGAGCATTTTATTCGATTTGTTTTGGCCAAAAAACGTCACCAGCGTTCCTGTCTGGAACACGAGCCACTGGATAAAATGGAGAAAAGATTTTCGCAAAGTTCGGAGCGTTTTGGCCCACCTAGCACCAAGCTCTAACCTTCAGAAATCTCTCTAAGACCTTAACTGGTGTTTTTTATTTTGTTTTTTACAGGGAGGTAGGAACCATAACTTATCGTAGTGGACCTGAGTGGGAGCTGAGGTTTGGGCGCAAACGCATAGATGATCCACCAACAATATCACCCAACCTTTGCCCGGAGTTTGAGATTGAAAGCTATCTGGATTATCAGGTGAAAACATCTTAATTTTTCCGTGAATCTTGCCAGTACAACTGAACTGAAACCTTATCATCCTAACTGGAGAGCTTTTGAACGTCAAACTATATGATTGGTGCCGTGGTGAAGAACCGATGACGATTGCAGAATTTCTTTTATCATAATCTGCAGAGGCATTTTTTAAATAAGTAGCTACTTGTAACGTAGAAGACGTCCAAACCTATTAGAAGTTCCACAGTTTAAAGCGTTTGAATACATGTATACCTCAAAAGTATTCAAACTGCCTTTTTTTAATATACCTTCTGTTTTCTTTTTGAAATCAGGGTGACAGCTTCTGCATCAAGTATGATCCGAACTCTCTACTGTACATATCAAAGGTGACCTTACCGGTTTTTCATCGCAGTGCAATTTCCTTGATGTCTCGTGTTTGTATCCTGATATTAATCCCAACTTAATACTGTTGCAGCTCTCTATATTTTAAACGTTTGTTTGGTTTTCTGTACACTCTCACAACGTCGTCATTTCAATTCTTTGAAGGCGATGGACTTGTTCGACTTAGGAGAAGGCTTCAGTTCTCTGTTGGAAGGAGTAGCGCGAATCCAGTGCCCCACCCTTGTAAGTAACATAAACACTTATCCTAAAAAAAAATAGTTTTAAACTTAAGGAAAATACCCAACTGGACTTCATTACTCGTTTCTTTATGTGACTCCATTAAACGTACAGCTTAACAGAAGCTGATTTGGATGGACCTCGTTAATAGGCTTGCCCATGACATGTTTTCACAATTCAGTTTCATTTTTCAAACTACAACCCTCACGCGTTAATGATTGAATGGTAATAAATATGCACTTGTTGAGCGCAAATTAGCGTGGAAAAGTTAACGTGCACTGTTTACAGTAACAAGGGATTAATCATTTCTAAAAGCTATCACATGTAAGATTTACAAGAGAGAGATCTTTTCAATTCTTTCTTGAGCGAGCTATTCATGTAACACGTAATGTTCCTGTCGGTGGCAGGTAATTAAAAAAAAAAACATTAAAAGAGCAAGATTAAAGAATTAAAAGAACATCAAAAAAGAAAAAGAAAAAAAGAGAAACAAAATGAGGTTTGAAAAACTAGATCTCTTAGATCTAAGGAGAGACATGTATAACCCATCAGGGAATGGGTGGCGTTGTTTCATTGCTCTATTTTCTTATTTGTGGTTGTTTTTGATACTTATTTACAGGTTTTGGGAGTGCAGTCCGATGTGTTGTTTCCAGTCACGCAGCAGAGGGAAATAGAAGCTCTCCTCAAGGAAGCTCGTAAGTGTTCAGGTCTATATTAAAGTACCGTTGTTACTGGAAAGCGCTATTACTCTTGTTACTGGAAAGCGCTATTACTCTTGTTTTGTAACGGCTGAAAACGCTGTGTCGTAGCGTTCCGCATGGGATCATGATGCTACCTTTCTAACATCTGCGTGACGCGTGACACTGGGAAAAAGGAAAAATATTGCCTAGCGTAGCAGTGCCTTGAGGCATAGGAGCTGATTGTGCTGTCTAAAATAACACCCACATTAAAATGTCTCTTTTCTACTTGTTGCAACTAAACCTGTTACACTACGCATCGCTTGAAAAATTCACAGCAACGTTGCTGCAATCATTGCCAGAAGTAGAAGTAGAAGCAAAGGACGGTTTTTGGCCGCTGCGAGACATGTTGCCTAAAAACATTGCATAGCATAATACCACCCTAATAAATTTATTATCTGACTGCCGGTGTTCTTGTGATCAGGTTATTTTGTCGTAGTAGTTACGTAAATTCAGTATTGATATGTACTCCAACTATGATCGTTGTCATTTTTACCTGTAGAAAACCACGATGTGACGTATTACGAGCTGCCTTCCATATATGGTCATGACACATTTCTGCTGGATGTTGTGGCTGTTGGAGCGGCAGTAAAGGTACGTCACGTGGTATAGACTTGTAACAGTCTATATTTTGACCCTCTCTTGAATTTCACCTTCTCTGATTGGTTACGATGTTTAACAGAAAAAAAGATAATACCAAACTACCACCAGACGCGAATTACACGTAGAGTAATAAACTTTTTTCACGCAGCTACTATTTAGCATAAAAACAAAACATTTTACACGCCTAACCTCGCATTGAAAAACTTGAGAACGAGTTTAGACGTGGAAAAACAAAGCTTTTTATTCCCTGGGGACTCAACGTGGCCGCCGCGTACGGTCCCATTGAGAGAATTTGTGTGATGACATTTGCTAACCCTTAAAATGCCATGTTTGTGTAGGTGCAAAGAACTGAATTAAAACAAGACTCCAAATTCAATTTGCAAAATTTTGAAAAGTAAGCGTCATCATTGACCACAGCGATTTAATTGCCACATTGAGATTTCATCCTCAGACTGAGTTTGAAGTTTGAACCACCTTGTGCAGCGTAGTAAATAGCACCATTGCAAAGTAATACATGATAACTACCATTTGATTTGAATAGTCACAGTTTGGGGTTTCATCTACAGACATTACGGGTGCATTCTTTTGAGACTATTCTGGCTATTCTTATTCCGGTTTAGGAACAACAGAATACACGGAATTTTGATTTCGAAAAGAACGCTCCTTCTGAAAACGGAATACCCATGGCGGAGGTGACCTGAGAACTAAGAACGCTTATTCTGGCTATTCCGAGTAAACCAATTCCTTTCATTCTGTTCATTCTGCTATCGGGAGCAGAATGAACGGAATGATATTCCGTTCATTCCGAAAACGAAATCGCTCCAAAAGAGCACAAATTCCGTCTATTCCGAGTATTCCTGTTCCGGAATAGTCCCAAAAGAACGCGCTCTATGTATCTTCTTGTTACTTTGACGTTTTTGTGGATACTTGATACCGGCTGCGGATACCGTTTTCATCTTAAAACATTGCAAATGTTCGTTTTTCGAGCAAATGTATGTTCTGCAGCTTAAATGCCGTTCTTGTGTTATAATTTTAGGGCCACCTCGAGACGGACCTGAAAATTCACGGCAAACGCAAGCTTCTCGTGAACAAGAAGAAAGAGTGAAAGTTTAATGTCACTGGTTGACCTGGCAAGCGGCTGTTACGTGCTGTCGCTCCTTATTCAGGGATCATTCGGGGTCTGGACTGGGTTTACAGCCGATTTCATTTGTGTATGCAGGAATGAATTTTTCAAACATGAATCGCAATCATGATTTAACCAAGGCTAGCAATCAAATCAGGGTACTCGTACACCGCAGAAAGCATTCCTGCGATAACATCTCCAGTAGGTTTGATAATTTTTCCCAGGGGGGTCCCAGGTGTGTCGCAGGTATTCGGTGATGTAACACTGATAACGCGAAAGGAGGCGGAATAAACCGAAACAACTAACGAATCGAATTGTGGGGTATAGGTAGAGCGAGCAGTTACATGCCACGTTGTAACGCAGGTGTATCCTAGGAATGTTCTCTTAAAATAATTTGTTGCAAAGTGGCCGGAAGAACCGTCAACACTCCCCGGGGTAGCTAACTGATCCTGGCAGCATATCCTGATCATATGGCAAAGCATTTACGCCAGGCAGTACCGGCAGCTGTGTGGCAGGTGCGTCGGTGGCACGCGAGGATCAGGCTGTAACCGGCTTTGCTTTTTTTGGTAGGTAGAAATTAGTAAACAGCAAAGCACTTGTGTTTGTGGAGGTTCTGTACAGTGCTTTGTGACTTGTTGGTAGAGTCATGACTGCAAATCATAGCTAGCCAATCATGTTTGAAGAACTGGGGTCTTAACACAGCTCTCAATGAAGTGGATGTACTTGTTACTTGACAAGAGGTAGAATTACTCGTATTGGTAGGTAAAAATACAATTTAAAACCTTAACGAGAGCTGAAATTTGGCCCGTCAGTTGCCGAAATTTTATTTTACGACTGAAAATGGAGCAACCCTGTTTTGGTAGATCCTCTTAGCATATTCCGATAACGGAGCAACTCCTAACGCTCAACGCACAGTCCCCTGATCTTCTCTTATACGTCACTGGAAGTGATGACGCTCCAAACGTCAGTTGATTGATCAACCTGCCTGCTGAACCAGACACGCTATTTTGAAGAACTTGCAGCAACAATTCTATAAAAGGGCGCGGCTCTCTCCTTTGATACGAACCGAGCCAATATCCCACCGTTCAGTCCTGACAAAATAAACCAAGTGAAAAGCGCCGTTCAGGTTTGCTTCAGTTCAGAAATGACTCACGTAGAATGCTACTAGGGATATTGCACAATACGGGTTATTCATCACGTTGTTTATCGATATGCAAATGGTCTACCATTTTATGAGTTCCAAATTGAAAAGAAAACTGTCGCTTCACACAATAAACATGTGTTCCCTCACTATTCATTTGCTTGCATCGCTGTGCGCCTAAATGGAACCACTTTTTGTCTTGTTAACCTTGCAGCTCGAAATTAGGCCAAAACGCTATTCAAACGCCATAATTTTTGTTTCGTTGTTAGTGCATTAAATAAGGCCTTTCATGCACTGAGATATTCCTTACGGCTTGGAGTACACACACACCTCCAGCTATGGTTTTGCAATTTTGAGGATAAATTATTTGAATTGAAATAAAAGATATAAGAAGAAGAATAGAAAGGTGTTAATATTGAATTTTTGCATGATCATATTTTGTGTATGGTGTGTTTGGGTTCTCCAACCATTAAACCTAAACCTTTGCCTGTGAGCAAACGGTTAATTGCAGAACGGCTTGTAGACATGGTAGAATCAATGTATGCGTTTTACATTGCATGTTGCCGCAGTCAAATTGTAAATAAATGGCAGTAACCATTTTTGGGAACCTTTTGTGCGTTAATTTTTAATGGAAAATCCCCGTCATAGTTGACTTTCGTTGGCAGCAAAATGCTGGGCACTTTCACTGGCTAAGTGTCGTGTTGTTTTCTCAGCTAGAAACTTTAAAAGGTGGATAAATAGTTACCAGCCAAAAATGCTTAAGGTAACCAGTGATGTACAAGCATCCCATCTAGGGGGGGGGGGAGGGTAGTGACACTCCTAGTTATTTTATGTTTGGGGCCCTGTGATGGACTAACACCCCATAAAGGGGGAGTTGTATAGTTACCTCGTGTTTGGGTACCCTGTGATGGACTAGCATCCCATGCCGGGGATTAGTAATACTCCTAGTTACTTCATGTCTGGTTACAGGCCAGCATTCCACCCAGGATGAGTGGTAATACTCCTTAACACTTCATGTTTGGGTAGCCTGTGCTGGACTAGCTAGTAATCTCCCTCGTTGCTTTATGCTGCATAAACCGGAATACGCCAATTGGCTTTTTTAAGGAAACCCAATGCAGCTAGCCTGTAGGCAGACACGCCACTAAGAATCCCGTTCACAAGTTAGCCCGAGTCTCCGCTTTCAATCGGCCAAACCTGTTGCAAAATATTTTCTCTAATTCGGACCAAGCAAACTGTCCGTAATAGAGAAGTGTTTGGCAATACCATGGAGTTTTTCTTACTTTTGTCAAAATAGAGCTAATTCTTTACCTTGATCATACAGGAATTGCTTCTCGACCACCAAAGGGGAATGTCAAGTGCATTTTTAAAGAACGAGATATACAAGTTAAGAACTTGAAAACGTCGATCCGTCTTTTCAAGTTGGAACCCATTTTGATCCTGGCCATCGAAAGCCGATGGTTTTTATTTTCTGATAGTTTCCCTGCATAATTTCCGTGGACCATGCATTATTTTAGTTATACCCGGATGCAGATGTCTTTATTGTCTTTTAAAAGCGAGGCTAAAAAGAGATGACAGTGTACATTAATGGCTTTTACTAAATTGAATAGTTAATTCTCGCATTGACGAGAAAACAATTGACACTAATTATACACCCGGCTTTTGGTAATTTGCGTTATTTAGGTTCGGCAAAGTACTTGGAAAGTTCGGCCGCATTGCGGAGGCAGCGTTGTATGAAATTCTCGCACTGTGTCTATCATGTCCTATTTTTTAAAATCGTTTTTGGACCTTTCGCCCCATTGAACGTATGGTATGGCGCTTCAGAGAAGCGAGCAGATCCATGACGTGACCAAAATGTCAGCCAACGTCTAAGTGACGTCTATGTGACGTCAGCAAGCGCAGGCCTATGCCAATACTGTGTTTGCTGTATCAGAGTCTTATGTAAGAATTTGTAAGCCACTGGAACAGTTTATGATGGCGGCGCTTCGAGCGGTTGTGCTCCTTGCTTTTCTTTCAAGTTGCTTGGCATCAAAATTTATTCCTGAAAAACCAAGGCCATTCTTCCATTATTCCACTTCAAGTAATTTCCGTTATTCTTATATTCCGTTATTCCTCTTCATCCTCCGAATGCCTGGGGGAGTGTGAAATATGTCAAAGGGAGCAGCAAGCAGATCTCTTTCGTGACAAAAATATGTAATAAAAGCGTTTCCTGCATGACGTCAGCAGACGCAGACCTATGTCAATACCTACCGGTCTTGTTGATGAAATTATTGCATAAATTAGAAGCCATTGCAACAGATAAAGATGGCGGCCTTCCGACCGTTTGTGTTACTTGCTCTTCTTTCAAGTTGCTTAGCTGCAAAATTTGCCATGATCCCTATGTTTGGAAGAAGCCATTTCATGCTTGTCGCCAAGCTTGGACAAGAACTGGCCGAGAGAGGTCACGAGGTATGCAACTTAAGATGAATTTTACTGTGTCAGCTTGTCAGTGAAACAGTGCACGTAGCCTGTAGCTTGACAATGTGAAGGCTTAAAGAAGGGAAAAAATTCACTGGATCAGTATTTGCCGGTTCAGGGAAATATGGTAGAATTACATGGAAGCTTAATTTAAGTTTAAAGGATCTTCATGGCACTACTCGGCATTAATGAAGGAAGGTTTGCATGTTACGGTTACAGTTAGGTCGTATGGCTATATAGCGGGTAGTATCTATCGATATCTAGTTGCTGTGGTATGCGCAAAAGCTGAAGCTTATATTAGAAGAGCCAAGAAGCAGAAAGAAAAGACAAGAGGAATTACACTGCATACAAAACGATGTACTGCAGCAACCAAATCTGTTAGCCACTCTTGAAGTGGTGCAGCGCCTTCCGTGCCGGAAAGCTTCTTCTTGTGTTTCCTTATAAAAAAGGTAAAAGCTTATCTGATTAGTCGTCTAAGCGTGGCGCTAACTCTCAAAATTCCGACTCTAATGAATTACCAAATTAAAGCTGCACACTAAGAATTTGTTTCATGGCTTGTACTGGCTTCACTAGGTGCTTAGTTTATATCAGTCCTACTGTACCGTAACAGTGCCCCACATATAGTCACTGACCTAGAAATATGTATACGTATTTACTGGGAACCCTCACTGCGTTACTAATCACAGTCAAGTGAGTCACAAGTCACTCGGTAACTTTTCTTCTTTTTGTGGCAGATGAACACTCAGTGGCTTTTGAGCAACTTTTTGACTTAAGAGCAACTTTTGCAGCTTTCTTCGCAACTTCCGCTTTTGAAAGCGATATTGTTATCTCAATTCTAACAATTTTTTAAAAAATTTGGCATTAACGTAAGTGTTGAAAATAGAACATATTGACCGAAAACCTTGTTTTTCAAATGTCAAAATGATATGGGTAAAATGACATGGACATAAATTGATGACACAACTGAACGTCAAAACACCGAGAAGTTGTTAGCATTTTCACGACAGTCACACACGCACAAGGGAAAGAAAAATGACCGGTAGCTATAGTGACTCCCACTCTGACATTTCTAACTTCGAGTGCGTGGATAGAAGAAGAAACTTCAGTGTCATTTCATGCCAGCAGGGGCCCGCCTTAGAAGAAAATGTGGAAGCTATGTTACAATGAAAATCAAACGAAGTTGAGATATTACGTGAAAAGTAAACTGTACTTCTTTTGAGTTTCATATTTTTCTTTTCAACAATTGTATGTAATTAAACTTCAATTTTACCAATACATTTATTGTACTCATTTAACTCCCTTGCTCATGTTGGTTACTTTTTATTAGCGGGGGTGGCATTCGCTAACTCATATTTTTATGACAGAGGGAAGACTTGGCGAGGGTGTCATCTTTTTCGAAGACATGTACATGTGGTATTTTAATTAACGCAAACTTTTGGAATACAAGCAACTCTTGAGTGATTTAGACTTTGAGGAATCGACCGGTTTTTTCAACAATTGGAAACGATTTGGCAACTTTTCTAATCAAAGAAATTTACAGCAACTTTACAGAAAAAAGAGAAGCTTTTTGGTACTTTTCAAAACCTTTGAGCAACATTTGACAAAAGTCTGAACGGCTTGTGGCTAGGCCTAGCCCTTGGCGGCAAAAAGGATGCCAGGCTGTGATATGATATAGGGAGAATCAGCCCGAAGCGATTGGGAGCGGGTTGCTTCCAGAGGAGAAGCAGTACTCTGTCATCACTACTGGGAGGCGGCTGGGCTTAGAACCAGGGTTTTGTGCATTTATAGACTCTTTATAGCTAGACTGACTGACGGAAAATAAGAATCTAAAGTATTTGTTTTAGTCATTGGCTGAAAGCCTCAACGCGAAAAGAACAATGTCATAGTACAAAGTACAACGTTTTTAACCCGACAATAACTCAAGAGTAACTTGCGCGGGGAAAATGATTTTCTAACTTATCTTTGATTTGTTTAAAAATGCCCTTTAATGGGTAATCCCAGAATCCCTGCATTTTGCCTGTGCTTTAAAATATTTTGATTCTCGTTCTTATGCTTGCGTCAACCCGTTTTCACGGAGAAATTAGCCACGGACAGCTCACCGAAGAGGAGGCCAGCGAAAGACTGTGGTGGATTCCTTGCTAAGTGCATGCATGTCCTGTGACAGTCTACGCTGAGTGAAAACCAGCTAGGCATTGTCGACAGTAGTAGATTGGCATTTTTTGTTAGTTCCCCAGAGTAACAAGTTATTGACTTTTTGGAAAGCTAGAGAAAGGTTTTAAATAAGCGCCTGTGTCCGTTTTCGAGTTCGTGTGGTCAGCAAAGTCTAACAGTCGCGGTTGCAGAACCTCAACGGAGAGGTTCTTGGAATGAGAGTTTGCG
>Ga0126336_10001330_pt1 | contig 12654 bp, 8 predicted proteins | sample SidCmetagenome_FD_92530 | JGI IMG/M metagenome (GOLD analysis project Ga0126336, IMG submission 92530) | Coral microbial communities from El Islote,Puerto Morelos, Mexico - Siderastrea C C metagenome | ecosystem: Host-associated > Invertebrates > Cnidaria > Coral | place: El Islote,Puerto... | reverse complement strand
ACAGCACAGACCTGAGACTTGGAGAAGTTGTTTATTTATTAATCTTTGACAACATTTGAAATTCTTGGTTTCTTTTATTGAATGGTTTCGAATTTATTTTTGTATGGCGTGACAGTGCAACCCAGCAATTCCCTTCTTGACACCTGTGGCTAAAAAACCATGTCACTCTCAGATTTTTGGCAAGTGCGTTTGTTGTTCTTTTATTAGCAGATGAAGTCAGAGGAGACAAAGAAATTAGCACTTTGTGTGGAAAAAAGCTCTTGTTTTAAAACAAAAAGGGGGGTAAAAATTTGCAGACACAGTTTTGTAGAAAAATATCTGGCAACAATCTGGCCAAATTTTAGCCAAACTGGTCAAGTGGCTGTTGACTTGGAGTTTAAAACAAACTAACAAACCGCCAAAATTTTCTTTTCGGACGGAAAAAGGAAAATACATTTTCTGCAGTCTCTTGCCAGTAATGAGATTACGACACCTACAGTACTGTAAATGTCCAGTGAGTGATATTTTGATCGATACCAGAGAGGGATCAGCTTTCTCTAACAGTGGAAGTTTGACAGGTAACATGTAGCAGGAGCAATCTTACGTTGTGCATGGTGGAAAATAATTTATTTGCTTCCAACACACCACTCAGACATGAGAAAAAATTTGTCGTTATAGTTTTCTTTGCAAAATATTTTCTGTTTTTCAATTCATATTTCAGGCAACAATTAAAATGTGTTATGCATATTTCTGAAATGCTGGCTGGGTTCAGAGATTCGAACCCCATTTGATGGAAAATAGGGAGTAATGATTAGCGCTGAAGGTGCGAGCTTTTAGCGGGGTCCAAGGGCATGCCCCCACGGGAAAGTTTGCAAATGTAGGTTCTCTCAAGTAGCATTTCCTGCATTTTGAGATCATGGAGAGACTGGGTGAGTGGTTTTACGAGAAGAAAGTGTAATATGTAATGTTTCACAGTGACAGATTGCAAAAAATGCTAAAGATTAGCAATTTTTTTCCTAGTTTTCAGAATTTTATAATAAATCGGGAGAATTTGATAAAAATCGGGAGAGCGGGAGGCAAGACATCAAATCGGGAGGGTTGGAGTCTCTGTAGGTTGATCAAGATACCAAAAATTATGGCAAAATCTGGGGGGAAATCATTGACACAACCACTTCTCCTGTCGAAAATGAAACCTGATCATTCCCTGCCAATTCACTGCCCATTCTTTGTTGAGGCTTTCTTTTTCTTCCATTTTGGCTTAGAAGATGAAAACAGACATGAGCGTTTGTTTTAAGGATGCATTTAGATGAAAGAAAACTCTCATTACATCATAAAAAAACAGACCTATTAACCACTTTGGAAGAATCAATTAAAATGTGATTGCAACCAGCACTGGCTTTGGATTTCACATGAACAAGTTAATCAGGTGTGATCATGCAATCCAGTGGCTGATACCTTAAGAGGTTTTAATTCGTGCCTAGACATTACAGTACCCACTAGTGCAATTGTTGACTACATTGCTTCCTCATTGATAAATGCTGGCACACAGATACCATCCCATTTGACATGCGAAACTCCAAGATCGTTACGCTCTACAAAAACAATGGCTCAAGAAGAGAATGTACTGTAACAACTACAGAGGCATCTCTTTACTCAACATGGTTGGAAAAGTCTTTGCACAAGTTGTACATAACTGTCTTGTAGTAATAGCTGACAGAGTATAAGACTGGTACACTTGCCAAAAAAACTTACCTGCCCGGGTGCTTTATCGCTTTGGTCAGCTCTAATTGCTTAAGCACATACATGTGCTTTTGGCAAAAATTTTCAAGAAATTTGCTTGTTTTTTTTTTTTTTAAGGTTTCCTCAAATTAAATGTAAATAGGAATTGGCCAAGGGAAATGACATGTGAGCATTGCTGCCTTCGTATCTTCACCTATTTCTTCAGAAAAGTAATAATTCTATTTTGTTCCTCTCCGACTTGTCATTTAGGGTCGTCAATTTAGAAAATGGTTTAACAGCGTTGTTAATATCCGATACACACTCAATCACTCACCACACACACCATGACAGTGACATGTCAGCAACAGATGACGATGAAGACACGTGCAGTGAAGACCTTGACAAGCATAGTGACAATGATGGTGATGATGATGATGATGATGATGATGATGATGATGATGATGATGATGATGAAGTAAATGACAATGACAAAGTTGATGGAGTGGCAGGTGATCCTGAACAAGATCAAGACAACAATTGTGAAAGATTAAGAAAATCTAAAGATACAAAACTGGTAAGTAGTTGTGTCAGTTCATGGGAATCAAGATTCAATTAGACACCTGTAACTAGTTAATGGTTTCCTGTGACTTGGCGTGACAGGTTTTGTGCCAAAAGGGTATACATGTAACACAATCCAACTTTGTATGTTAAATTATTTTCTAGTGTACCATCCCAAGGTACATTGTATGACACAGTAATTGTCCTGATGTGGAAAGACAAACACTTCAAATAATTATGTGCTTCAATGTTCTAATTTTCAGTTTCAGTTCATAATCATAAGAGGCCATCTGTCCTCAGACACTCTGATGGCCTTAATTGTATGGTTCTAGAAATATCTGTACCATATTTTGTTGATGAAATGCCAAACTCAAATAAATGCTGAACTCAAGTACAGGTAAACGTCAGGTCTATGTGATCAAGTTTTAAATCAAGGCCTTTGGTGTTCTATTCAGGTAACAGCATGTAATTGAGATTCGGTATTCATTTGAGTCCAACCTTATGTGAGTGATTCTCACTGATCAGTAGGTTTACTCTCTTAAGTTCATTAGCCACCATGTTATAACAGTTTCAAGCCCTGTGCAATCTTAAAAAGGGGCTAAATTGTGAACAAATAAATCTTTTTTGACACACCTAACACAGCTAAGACTCAGACCATATACTTTTTGTAAAGATTTTTAACTACCTGCAAAGTTGGTGAAATTTTGGTCTTGTGATATAGGGGATAATTAAGGGCTGTTAAGAAAGAAGCATCAGTTTACATTTTTTCATGGAAGGTAACAAGTTATAAATTTGGTGGGGGGGGAGAGGGCATTTGGATGTGGTTCACATTTCTCATTAGAAAGAAAATCAGCCCAGTTAGCTGGGTGACCCTGGTATAGTCTAACTAAGGTTGTGACATGTATAGTAATTAGCAAAGTAATTAGGCTTAAAAAGGTGGGTCTCCCAGGGATGATCTGGTAGGCTTGTACCCAGATCATACAATTATCTGAAGAACTGGCAAGGTAAAACAAAATTTGGAATTCTGTTGTATATTTTCATGCCCAGGTGACCATTCACAAGCTTTGAGCTGATCAGATTGTAACGAAAATAGTTACTATTTGAGCCAACAGTTATTGTATAATGTTTTGTGGGATTGCTACTTGTACATACACTTTGAATAGTGAATAAAGTTTACTTATGATTTCATTTATCATTTCAGTCAGCTGCTGCTCTTTGTATTGGTGTTGGTAGCTTTTCTGATCCTGATGACATCCCTGGATTGGCCCACTTCTTAGAACATAGTAAGAGTAGGAATAATAATTATAGTAATATCATTTATTGAACATCAATAATCACCATCTGAAGACTGAATTACTATGTAAATTTACTCGAATAAATGCCGCCCCCAAATAAGTGCCACCCTCGAATAAGCGCTGCATTTGGGACAAAAAAATTAATGTTAATAAGCGCCACCCCTGAATAAGCACTGTGGTCCCGATGCAGTTCTTATCCGAGGAATTCCATATAACTAAAAACCACTACAAAGCAACTCTAAAACAGCATTTGGAAATTTCTTTTCATCAAAAGTGATGTTCTTCAGTTCAAAGTGATTATATTTCACCACTCGCCCATTAAGTTCTGTATCCAGAATTCTTGCAATACGTAGTTCTGTTGTGAAGGCCATGAACTTTGCCGGCACAGCAAGCCCAACATCTCTCTTCCTTCTTCCAGTTACTTGTGCAAGTAGTCTGTTTTCAGCGTTTGCTTCGAGAAAGTTCTTTACAGTGCAGCTACTTCAACCAGGCCACATGGAAGAAAATTGACCAACACTAATTGAGAACAAAAGAAGGCAACATTTTTCATAAACTGACCAATAACATTGAAGGATCTAGACAATAAACCTCCAGATAAATTTGAAACTGTCTCATTCTGTGGACCTCTCAGGAAGTAGTCGAATTTTTTATTGGTGAGAGCAATAATGTTTTTTTTTTTACATTTTCAAGTGGTGCTGGGTTGACTCGATACGATTGAAATCTGGCAGATGGTTTTACGTGTCACATATTAAGCTATAAGCTTATTGTAAATGTAAATGTTACCAAAATGGGTTTTTGCCCAGAAAATACAAGTAAGACTGAATCGAGAGGGTGGCGTATACGGCAACAGTCGCCAACATTCCCAGCTATAATTTACGAGATTATGTTGCAGACTTGCGCCATGCTCACACAAAGCATTTGGATTTTCTTGCGGTATTGAGACCACGAAAGGGCTGCAGAAGCCAGAACCCTTACATCAACATAAGCACCTATTGATTCAAAAACCACTTAGGGAATGAGGAGATTTGCGAACCTCTGTTTATAATTGAACGATCAAAGGGCGCAAATGTCGATATTTATCTTTAGATCTGTGTTTGTTTATACTCGCTGTGCTGAGCAAACACTTACCAGAATCAAGCAAGTTTGTTGCGTTACCGAATTTCATTTCGGAAAAGGATTGTTCTACAAACAAACTGATGCATTAGCTGTACTGCTGAAGCGGAAGTATTGTTCAATCAATTGTGAATTCCACATCTCAATGTTCTGCTCAAAATTTAGCACATTTAGGATTGAAAGCAGCCAATCGTAGACGTGACAGTTTCCCGAGCGGTCATGATCAGAGGTCACGGTGTCAAATTTTTCCGAACGTGCATTGTCTGCCTGCTTCAACGTTATTGGTTGTTTACAAAAAAACTTTGCTATCTTTTGTTTTCAATTAGAGTCGCGATTGATTAGTTTTCTTCTAACTGGCCTGGTTAGAGTAACCGCACTGTAACAAGCGCGACAGATTTCTTTGCTGCGTCCAAATTTATTTTTAAATAAGCACCACCTTCAAATAAACGCCGCCTCGAATAAGCTCCACATTTGTGGCACGAAAGATTAATTTTAATAAGCGCCGTGGTGCTTATTTGAGTAAATACCATACAATTGAATAAAAATTTACAAAAATAACTAACTATAAGGTACTAGAACCTATTTAGAACAATTAATTTCAGTTGTTGCTTTGAGCCTGCATCAGTTCAGTGTACTACCAATGTTCAGCCCATTTGGATTGAGGCTTCTAGAGCTTTCCCATTTTTTTTTTCACATTTTAAAATAAATGGCGTATTTTGATCTTTACAAATGTATAATGCCCAAAACCCTCTTGAAAATTGTTGCGCAAGTACTGCAGTCAGCCGAGCTACCATTTTTAAAGGGTCCCCTAAAACCTCTTAAACAAGGGTCAAAACGTAGGCCCTCTTCCATCCCCAACCCATAGGACACCACTAAGTAACCAATCAATCACCCAGTGGCCTTGCATGAATAACCTTCCGTATTACTATAAGATGGTGCCCAAGCTTGTCTTAATTATGTGTTTTTGAATGAAAAAGTATATTATGCTCTCTATTTCCATTTTTACAGTGGTTTTTATGGGCAGTGCAAAATATCCTGATGAAAATGCCTTTGATGCTTTTATCAAGAAACATGGAGGATCTGACAATGCGTCAACAGATTGTGAAAGGGTAATTAAGTTCTTACACAGTTTTTAATGCATTTTAATCTGATGTAACTTTTGATGTGTAATTTTAGCAAATGAAAAAAAAACCATTATTTATTTAATTTTTTTTTGAAGTAAACTGATAAAGTCACTTGATGACATGCATAGCATTAATTTTACAGGGGGATGCAATCAATTGTTTCCATGAATATTATTTGTTCAGAAGTCTTGTTAGTGAAGTGTCACCTTGAACATGATTTGCAAAAGACGATATAATTATGGTTTTGGGGGAGCTACAGCTGCAGAATATCCTTCTACTTTGAGGCTACACCCCCTATGCTCTCACACTTCTTCCTTTTCTCACGTTTGAAGAATGACATAATTGACTTTCTGTACATGTCATCAATGGGTGTACAGAGAGCTTCGTTTCTCGTAAACCCTTTCGTGTTACCTATCCCAGATGACAAAGGCAGGTCACAGTCTATGATTGCAGCAAAAATTTCTTAGACATTCATTCCTGTGGAGTTTAACAAAAATAATGCAGCTCTTTTCTGCTTGGCATCTTTTATTCCTTTTCCATCCATGCAATATTCAAAGGTTTGCTTCAGTGCATGATCACCTTTACCGTCAAAGTGCACAGTTCCTCCAATCTTGAGATTTCCTTAGTTCTATACTTACAGCTTGGACTTAAAATTTCTCTTGTTTAGGCTATCCTTGCCACCAGTTGTAGCAACTCACACATTAATATTTCACATGTTTAACTCCATTTTAATTATTATCCTACACTGTAAGCACCAAAGGAATTCTGAATATAAGCAAATAGAACTGCAATATGCTCAATAAACCATAATGGTTGTACAATGAGCCTTAATGTTTTGTAAGAATTATTGAGAACTGTAATGTTGATTTTTTTAAATATTGTTCCTTTGCAGACTACCTTCATTTTTGATGTTAGACGAAAGTACTTCAGAGAAACTCTAGACAGGTGCATCCCATAAAATAATTTCAGTTTTAATTAATACTTAAATACTGTTAGTATTTCTGACAAGTGAAAATGTTATTGTGTTTAATAAACTCTTACAACCACTAACTAGAGTTGTTGCTACATATAAGCTACAATTGTGTAGCTTGCAGATTTATAAATGCAGTGCCTTTTGATCATTTGACCAGTTTGTATGTGACTGGTTTCAGTGAGTTTGAATAACTTTATATTCTTTTTGTTCCCCAACTTTGCTCAGGTTTGCTCAGTTCTTTATCTCTCCTCTTCTCAAAGAAGATAGTGTTGACAGAGAAATACAGGCGGTGGAAAGTGGTGAGCAAATAATGCATGTTGTCAGATTACGATAAACCTGTATTAAAAATTATCACACAAGTGGTTTTTTCTCTCAGTCTGTAATGGAGTCAAGAGCTTCTGTAATGGAGTCGAGAGTGCATAGCTATGCAATGTAACTTAATGGAACATTTGTCAGCAAAATTGCTTACTCATGTGAGAATAAATCACTTTAATTTGAAGCCATGGTTTTTGTACACTCGTGATTTTAATTATGGCAGCTTGTTTCATTTTACAGAATTTAGGATGAGTTATCAGAGTGACTCTGTGCGGAAAATGCAGCTGCTCGCATTACTTACTCAGAAGGGTCATCCATTTGGAAAATTTCTCTGGGGTGAGTTTTTGTTGTGCTTTAATTTGTTGATGATTTTTAAATAATGCAGCATCCCATACTAGGCCAACTGGAGAAATTTGATTCTGACAATTACACATGCAGCCTTTTGAGACTTAACTCACACGAGGGCTGAAGAGAATAGAACTTTCGTGGGACAGGAGATGAAAAATAGTAATGTGGTATCCACTTAATTAAATGTTCTACATTATTTTAAAAACTAGGAAATGAAGAAACGCTCAAGAAAATTCCTGAAGAAAAGGTATAAGTAAACATTAAATTTTGTTATGTGTATCAAACATCAGTCATGGCACTGAAGATTGATGCTGTGTTTATTGTATTGTGTTGCTAGCCAGGGGCATTCCCAGACAATTTTTAGCAGTACACAAACTGAGTCAGTCTGATACTTAGCTAGCCTGTGTACAGCCACCCGCTCTCTCAAGTAGCCCAAAGGAGACAAACATAATAACTACACATATGATTCCAGTAAGAAATACCATTATAATTTATAATTTCAATTGCATTCTCGTTCCCACAGTCAACTATTACTTAGACCAGTTGCGCTTTTCAGCAATGTTTAGATTTCCTGTCTAATATAATTGGATACTACAGTCATTGCGATAACGATATTACCTGATATTTGGTCTATAACAGTGCTGTTGTTCTCCTGTTTTCTAGGTAATTGAATGTTAATTCGAGACAATTACACGTACAAAGTAGTTACAATCCAAGCTTGTGTTCTTCTTCGCGCAAAATTCCCTTACTACACTTTCCGAATTCCTCTTTACCCTATATTTAGCCTCTGCTACATACGTTTCCCCCGTGTTCTCTTATAACTGAAGATTTTTCTGGGAATACTAGTAACATTTTTTACTTAGATACAAAAGGCTGTTGAATCACTTATGGTTTCTTGGACTAAGAGATGACAACAAGCCTGGGCGCACTGTTGAAGAAAATGTCGTTATTGAAATTAAACACATTCCCTCTATCACCTCATCTATATAAACTTTTCCTTTCGAATTACAAAAGTTCAAATAAGGGCGGGAAAATCTGGTACGCACTTGCGTATTTTGCGTAAAGGCAGGAACACCCTTGCTAGCAACTGAAATATCATTCTGCTTCTTTTACAGTGTATAGATGTGAATAAAGTTTTGAGAGATTTTCAGAGGAGAATGTACTCTGCACAGTACATGACACTAGTTGTGATTTCTAGAGGTGAGGCATTTATTCTGACAGATCCAGACAGAGTTTTTTATATGTGATTTGGTGTGAAACCAAAACCTGCAAATATTTTGACAAACTAAGTCTTTTGAACCCAGAATGCATTTTAGCATGAGCTCATCTGGTCCTTACTGTGGGTCAATCCTGTAAACCAAAAAATTATTTAGTACATTTTTTCACCCAACAGTAAAATTACTGGCCGGGATATTACCCAATTGCATATTTTTTATTACAGTGATCTGTCAGAACAGAATTTTCCATTCCTTTTTGACAGATTTGAGTTTCTTTTTGATATGTTTCTTCTGATCATGAGTCATTAAAGTATAATAAATTGTGTACGGTCGTGCCAGAGATTGGGGAAAGGATTGCAAAATAGAAATAGACCTTCCACCTGGTTGACACCATGGACTTGTAAATCCTGTTCCACTTTAAAATGGTTGATCCACTTTTTGAATCTTTCACCCGGACCATACGACACATAAGACACCTCTTCTCTTAGGGGGGCTTCGTGAATCTAACCCCTGGCTCCCAAGCTTATAAAGTGACTTTGAAAACTTCAGTATTGCTCTCCTGGATAAAATGTCAGTTGACTGCAAGGCTGTACACATACAAAGTCTCTTCAGGAGTGGTTAGAATTAACCATGGTCCTTCTTCTATTTTTTAGATACTCTGGACAGTCTTGAAAAGATGGTTAGAGAATCTTTCTCTAAAATACCCAATAAGTAAGCAATGCTTTGTTGGCTAAAGAGATATTGGTTCAAGCCCTTCCAGCAAGCGTGCATTATTTTACTAGATCACAGGAAACCTTGTTAAATGGTTTCAGGATTTATGCTTTAATATGTAGCAAAAGAACTCCCCAAACTTAGCTACTGCACTGCTGCTTTAAGCCATTCATGACCTAATGCTTAAGTTAAGTCTAAGTTAGTCCTGGTTCAGTGTTAATACTGCATTTCCATAAGCCATGGGCACATCTAAGCAAGTGGAAATTGTACTATTACACCTTGGATGATCATTCAAGACTACAAAGGCCACATCACGCAGAGTCCATCAAATTGTGCTAATTGTTGTGACTTTGCTCAATTGGTTTAGACCACATTTTCTTAAAACCTGTCTAAACATTGTTTATGCAATCGCCCCTTGGTGATCAATCACACCTGACATTTGTATCACTTAAGAAAAATATAATTTGTGGTGAATAACTACGTTCTGCAATGCTATACACTTTAAGGAGTGGATTCAGTGACTTTCATCTGCTGTAAGTTTCCATACTAGAGAATATAAAACTAACATTTAATGTTAGTTCATTTGTGAGGAGAGAAAAGCCACTACACTGAACCCAGTGAAGAGCCCTGAAACAAGAACCATCAAGAAATGCAAAGCACATATGGTGTCAACTTTGGGCTTCAGTTGCAAATCAAGCAGGCACTCTCATCCCTACACCACTCTTGCTCCAACCCAAACTTTTTCGAACAGTTTACAGCTATTCACTAATAAATTTGCGACAATATTTTTCTTCAGCTCACAGCCAAAGCCAAGTTTCAAGGAGTACACAGTATGAAGATTCATTAATTTTATTAACTGTAGAATTAAGCGTAACTTAACTTGCATTTTTACTAGTTTGTAATTGGGTTATGCTCAATTTTTAACACTGTCTCGTTTTTTTATAGTCAACTGTTATTTACCATCATTTAAGCATCATACATTGCTTATGTTTGTTCAAGTGTATTGTCAAAGGTACACTGATGAAGCCAAGACGTGCGAGTTCACAGAAGGCTCCTTTTTTATTCAACAAATTTTTGATGGGTTGCAAACGGAGTTTCCTCTACCTCAGCTTGAAAGAAACTTTCTCAGGAGGTGCATATCTCAAGCCACATTTAAATCACCTCTTCAATTGCCTCTTTGCCAGGGTGGTAATTGTCCTGATGGTGTAGTGGTGATTATTCTTGACCAGTTGCAAGAGGGACAGGCTTTCAAATCCTTTTCAGGGCAAATTTTCTTTCAAACATTATTTCAGTTGATTCTGTGATTTATTTAATGATTAAAAGTCATTAAACATAGTTTATATTATAGATCCAACATTCTTTAATTAGACTTTAAGGAGGCTCGAAAGGTTTTTTTTAATTGTTATAATCCTTTTGAAACGAGGAAAGATCACAAAGAAATATTTATGACCATCTGGGTAAACTCTGAACATCTTGAAAACTCTTTTGTCAAGCGATACTTTAAGTCTGGTTGTGACGTCATATAGCCATTAGCATGTCAACGCTAAAGGTCCACAAAAAGAACCTTCAAATTTCAGTTTTTGCCAATTATCTGGAAAACTAAGTCAGTGACCTACCATTTTTATTGCATTTTTGGAAAGCTTCCTACATGTATGTTTTTCAACTTCTCTGACGGTACAGCAAAAAGTTATTCAGTAGAACTTAAGTTACAAATTATCGAAAAAGTCATTTTTTTAATTACAAAAATTTCCACTGAATAGCTTTCCTCCAAATTAGCTTCTATTTGAATTGGCACAATTAATGTTACATGCATGCAAAAAATCAGGGTGGGTCACCGAGCAAAATTTAGACTGAGATAAAAACAAATGTTTAGTGCACGTTTTATTTCTGGTTTGCACAATTTTAAGCGGCATTTAACTTCCAGAATTTTGCGCACGCAACTTCTAATAGAAATTTGGATTCACTCAGTTGACGTGTGCATTCTAGCTATGTCATGTGAAGGCTACGCGTGCGCACGGCTTAAAAACCCTTTCCAGCCTCCTTAATTTGTAGGGATACTCACAAAGTAAAGTGATCAGTGTTTCCAGTAGACGAGATTTCACCCATAGGTAGTAATTGGTGCAAATTATGTTTCTTTCATTTATTGTATTTCAGTGAAAAGAATATCATGTAATATTTCTCATAACCAAGAGATGTTACAAAAAAATTTTCTTTGGAAGTTAGCTTTAAGCTGTTGGCTACATGTACAGTACATGACATGTATGACGCATTGAGTTTTTGATTAGAGATAATCCTGCTAACTTATTTCTTCAGGACTCCTTTGATCAGTCAAGATTTCATAAAATATACAAAGGTGAGCTTGTAAAAAATTGCATCATCTACTGAGCCATCAGCCTTATCTTTAAAAAGCCTGGAAAGTGTTTGTGAACTGCATAACTGCTAGTGAGCAGCAGCAGATTAACCTTGCTATAATTGCTTCATGGAACCAGTATTTCTGCAGGTCCCTTCACTTAAGTTTTCAAAAGTAAAACATGAGATTGTAGAATTAATACAACTCACAGTAAATCAAATTTTAATTTGATTTATGGCTGAAAATTAACAGATTTATCTACAAAGCTTGGGACTTTTAAGATCAGCCAAGTTCTCTACAAGAGAAGGGAATTAAAAGTCGAGTTTCCAAAGAATGTTGATGTTGATGATCAGCAGCAAGAAGGATGTGCATCTCAACACACACGAGAGGATCCACCTGAAATCTAAAACAATTTGATATTTACTCAGCTGATGAAAGCAGATTCCCTCCTCTAAGGGCTAATAATGTCTTCTCACCCTTCTCTAAGGGCTACACCTTCTCTAAGGGCTGAAAACATCAGCTGAGGAATTTCTTTACGGTGGGCAATTTACCTGATATCAACTCAGTTGACATCAAATTGAAGTGTTGCAGCAGTTCCTCATCAAAACCGCACCACAGTTTCTTATATAATTAATCCTCTGTGTTACAAGGCCATTGCAGGGTTACACATGGTTATTGTGTTAGGTTTCCCAAGTAGATCACTAGCTACAATTAGCTGCAAAAGTTGAGAGATACAGCTGTATCACTGACATGCGCAGTATGTCTCACCACGTACTTTTTGGCCATTCTCCTAATGCTCCTGCAGTCAATGTTGCTTTGCCACCTGTACCATGGCCAAAACATTGGGTGAAAACCTTGAATGGGGGGGGGGGGGGGGAAAAAGGGGAATAATTTTTTTTATTTTTTTGGGGGGCAACTTTTTAAAACGGAGGAGGAAATTTGGGGGGGGCTT
>Ga0126336_10001329_pt1 | contig 12655 bp, 5 predicted proteins | sample SidCmetagenome_FD_92530 | JGI IMG/M metagenome (GOLD analysis project Ga0126336, IMG submission 92530) | Coral microbial communities from El Islote,Puerto Morelos, Mexico - Siderastrea C C metagenome | ecosystem: Host-associated > Invertebrates > Cnidaria > Coral | place: El Islote,Puerto... | reverse complement strand
TAACTACTCAGCTCGTTTAGTTTATTTCTATTCTGGGTAGTTTTTTTTGCCTATTTTAGTTAATTTATTTTATGCTGTAATTATTTCTATTTATTTTGGCAAAATAAAATGGTTGTTGTTGTTCCAAATATTCTACAGCCCGCGATTCTTCCCCTCTCCTTGGATGATGACCACATCCCCTTTAGTAAGAGTTGCCTTGTTGCCCTCGTACTTCATGTTGTGTTGCTCACCAAATCCTCTCAGGTACACTACGGTCCACCTCCCTCACAGTAATACCCCTGCATCTTAAAAGGCACCGAGCACGCTCGCACAGGACAGAGTCCTCTGTGTGATAGATCTGTGCTTCAGGCAGCAGATTTGATCGGCCACACTGCAGCAGGTTTGGCGCCAGTATGGGTAGCTGAATATCCTCTCCTACGTAGCTCAACGGGCGGTTGTTCAAGGTTACTTCCACATCGAGCAGGACATCTTGAATTTTGGCCCAAGTAAGTGTACCATTTCCCGCTGTCTTGTCTTGTTAAAGGCTCGCTTCTCCCCCCGACAACCAGGGTGCTCTGGACAAGATAAACTGCCATTGACGTTGATCTTGGCAAGGAAATTATAGAGGCATTCATCTTTCATCACTGTTCTTAACCACTTCGCTGCTACGCCAAATGTTTTACCGTTGTCTGAATATATTCTCTCAGGACGACCCTTCTCGCGATGAGGCGCTTGAGGGTGCCAATGAACCTCTTCAGTTTCTATAGCTTTTGTCAGCTCTAGGTGCAACGCTGCACGCGTAAAGGACACTATACGCTTTCCCTTCTCTTCTCTGTTTTTACTTGCACAGTACTTGATTGGCCCGGTGTAATCCACTCCAACAACTTGGAAGGGTGAAGTTCCTTCTGTTCGGTCGATAGGCAGATTTCCTGGAAGCGGATTGGCAAATGCTGAGAGCTGGAACCTTTTACACCCGTAACATTGCATTATAACACTTTTAACAAGCCTGTACAATCTTGCAATCCGATGGAATCTCTCGCACCTTGGCCACGGTTAGACCCTGCCCACTCCCCTGCGGAGTGTGGCTTCATGGGTGTGTTGTACAAACTTCTTTGTGTACAGCGCACGAACAGGGAGGTAAATTAGACAGTTTCCTTGGATTCTTCCACTAAAGAATACCCCCGCGGGTTGGCTGTAGATTAAGTCTCAGCTGGTCTTCCCGGAATTGATCTGACACTGCCCACTGCTTCTGAGCTCTCTTCTCCTAGAACAGTTTCTGCGGGTTTATTTTTTCTGTGGTCAGTGGACCTGTGGTTCTCTGACCGCTTTGTGATTTATGAAGGAATCGTATAATCCATGCCCCCCTACCCTCATTGTAAGCCAAAGGGTTGATCTACATAGGAGGCCGTCCATATAATCATTAGGTTCTACTGCTAAGGCAAAGATCTGCTTGGTGGCCTTTGCTTCTGCGGTGGTTTCCGGGCTTGGAGTAGCTACTATATCCCGGGGGCCAGCTGTCTGGGTCTCCCACCATGTCAGTACGTTCCACCTCAGCAGTTTTTCTCTGTTTACTGGTCAGCCTCGACTTGCCAGATCTGCAGCATTGTCTTGTGTTGCTACGTGCCTCTCAGTGATACCATCTTTCTCTCTGATCTTGTGGACACGGTTACTGAGAAACTGCTCATATTTACCCTAGCCTCTGATCCAATGTAAGGCAACACTGCTGTCTAACCATACCTAAATGGACTTAACTGGGAAACCGGCTAGCACTTCTTGCACGGTTCACAGCAAATTAGCCGCCACATGACCTCAAACCAACTCCAGTAGAGGAATTGTGAGACAAGGGGTGATTTACCTGCAACCACTCCCTGCGTCACTCCTGATTGTTGCTCAACCACCGCATAGATGGCTGCCACTATTCCATGACCGCTCGCATCACCAAAGGAATGGAGAGTAATTTGGATGATAGCTTCTCCAACATGTAGATGCTAAGGCCCTAGGTACTTGGACTTGGTCAGGAAGGCTTCTCTCCCACTTGCTTCATCGCGTTACGAGTTCCTTTAGCAGTTCTGCATCCCAAGCGGGCCTCTCCTTACATGCGTCTCGGTACAGGAACTTTCCCTCTAAAGTTACGGGCGTCACGAGTCTGAGGGGCTTATAAATCTTCGCAACTTTGCCGAGTATATCTCTATTAGTTGGGATGCTAATCTCTTGGGGAAAGGTGACTGCCATTGTGTCAGCCTCTTTGTCCCATTTCATTCCATGGATCCCACACTCTCCTGGCTTCACTCCCAACTCTTCTTTAGCGTAAATAATTCCACCTGCATTGTTGACTGTGTCGGTGAGCTCTAATTCGCTGGCATTTGGGTTCCTTTTGTGTAACTGGAGGCCTTTTCGAAGAAACTCTGTGGCGGTGCTTTCTTGACGGTGCCTTTACGACGGTCTGATCCCCCGTCAGCAGGTCATCCATGTACAGTCCACGCTCATCCTCTAATACCGTCTCAGGGGAGTCGCTTTTAATTTGAACATCAAGAAATTGTTCCTTTTACGACATTGAGGTAACAAAAATTTTATTGTTTTCCTGAAAAAAGTCGGTTTAATATCCCGATTTTCTGTACGTGTGTAATACTACACTGTTTTGTGAAGCTTATAATCACCACCGAGTTAGGGGCAGTATAGAGTATAGAATTTTGTTTCAAAATAGGAACTAAAACTTTGCACTGTCTACTCGGTAGGTTCCTGACAAGAAGACAGCATATTCGTCAGCAACGTTGAAGTGACTTAGTATTTCGTCTACATCAGATAACTGACAAACAAGAGCTTGTCACTTGCACATAAATGGGTAACTACATTGGAATGTTAGAGAGTGACTCTGAACAATCGTCAGAAGAAGAAAAAGAATCAGAAGAAGAACAACAACACGAAGAAGAAGATGGAGAACAAGAAGAACCAAAAGAAGAGGCACTTGCCAATGCTAATCCTGGCAACTGGCATCATGACCACACTAACTTCCAACAAGCCATAAAGCAATACGAGGTGCAGCTTGGCGTTGCTAAGTTATCGGAGGACAGAACTCTAGAATTAGATGCCTATGCGAAACTCGGCAACGCTCATCGTAGACTTGGAGATTTTAAACAAGCCATAGACTGCCACAGAAAAGGGCTTGAAATTGCCATAGAACTGAAGGAAACAACTGGAGAAATAGATGCTTATGGCAATCTCGGCAGCGATTATCACTGTCTCGGTAATTTTGAAGAAGCTCTACGATGGCACAGGAAAGAACTTAGGAAAGCCGAAGAGGTTGGTGACAATGATCGACAAGGAAAAGCTCATTCCAATGTTGGCACTGACCATTATAGCTTTCGTCGTTTTGCAGACGGTATAAAAAGCCACGAGAAACATCTTAGCATTGCCAAATCAACTGGAGACAGGAAAGGAGAGGGACGTGCCTATGGTAATATTGGATACGGTTTTCGTAAACTGGGTAAGTTTAATGACGCTAAAGAGAAGCACCAGAAAGAGCTTCAAATTGCCAAAGAAGTGGGGGACATGGCCGGACAAGCAAATGCCTATTTAAATCTTGGCAGTGTTCATCGTAATCTTCGCAGTTTTAAAAGTGCCGTGCATTTCCACAGCTGGGGTCTTGCCATTGCCAAAAAGTTGTCGGATAAAGTAGCACATGGAGACGCATTGTATATGCTGGGTCGCGATTGGGAACTTTCGGGTTCTCTAGAGAAGGCTATCAAAGCATATCGATCAAGTGTAAAACTCTACAATGAGGTGAGAGATGCTCTCACGAACGAAGACAACTGGAAAATAAGCTTTCGTGATTCCCAACAAAAAGCGTACACCGCTCTGTGGAGAACTCTGTTAAATTGTCAAAAGATTGAGAAGGCTTTGTATGCAGCTGAGCAAGGACGTGCGCAAGCTTTTGTTGATCTGTTACACTCAAGGCATGGCGTTGAAGCTCCTGACCATCTTGAAGAAACAATTCGTTCTTACATATCAAGCGAAATAGCTATACAAACAGTATTTCTAGCAGTTGAAAGCAACAAAATCCATTTCTGGGTACTCGGCGGGAAAGAAATTCAGTTTAGACAAATGGAATTGAATATTGTCACCCACTTACAACGTTCAATTTTAAATGCCCTTGCTAGTGACGAGAATCAAGCAACAGCTAGAAGTGACAATTCTTTGCGCAACTTGTACGACCTTATCATTGAACCCATTAGAGACTTGCTTGAAGATGATGAATTGATTATTGTTCCAGATGGCCCACTGTTCCTGGTTCCTTACAACGCCCTTCAACATGGTGAAGAAGAAACGAAGTACCTATTTGAATCGTTCAGGATCCGCATTGTTCCCTCACTGACAAGTCTCAAACTAATTTCAGATTCTAAAAATCTCAGTAATGGTGGTGCGTTGCTTGTGGGAGATCCATGTTCTGATCAGCAGACGTTTGGTTCAGAGCGACTGAAAAACGCAGAACTTGAAGTAGCTAGGATACAAAGAATACTTAAGGGTAAAGCCCAGATAGTGACTACTCTCACTGGTAAACAAGCAACTAAAGAGGAGGTGCTAAGACAATTCAAATTCGTTTCCTTGATACACATTGCAGCACATGCAAATGTGGAGACTGGTGAAATTTCCTTAGCTGGAAGCGGACAAGATCGTATTTTGACGATGTCAGATGTGCAAGCTGTCAAGTTACAAGCAAGGCTTGTTGTGCTAAGTTGCTGCAATACTGGTCGAGGGAGGGTTACTGCTGATGGTGTGGTCGGTATTGCTCGCGCGTTCTTGGCTGCTGGTGCTCGTTCTGTTCTGGTGTCTCTATGTGAAGTCCGGGACGAGTCTACCATGAATTTCATGCAAAAGTTCTACGAAGACCTGGCAAGTGCAAAAAGCGCTAGTGTGGCTCTTCAACGAACCATGGGTTCTTTTAAAACTTCAGAGCATTTCAGTGCCGTGAGGTACTGGGCTCCATTTGTACTAATTGGAGACGACGTCACGCTTGATTTCCCAGCTCAAAAGCCTGTGTTAATGGAGCATTTAGGTTCTAGTGGGCGTTATGGGAATTATTTGGGTGTAAAAAGAGCCAAATCTGCGAGCGTGGCGACGAGATCATTCGTCGGAAGACGGGACAACCTTTCTTTATAGAAAAACTTTGGCTCACCTACCCGGGACGATTTTTTGCAAATTAAGAAAAGAAATCCTAAGGAAAGAGGCGATTTGAGTTACGTGACCATCAATGTAGGGGCGCTTTAACTGAAATTCGCCGAAATGTGGAGACGAAATATGAAGAGATCCTCAACAGTGAAACCGAATGTACTAAATTAACCACAAAACATTGAAATAAATCAACTGCAAACCGGTTCATATCTCGCGTGGTCTATCAGTGTTTGTCATTTGCAATTTCGATCCTATATTGCTGGTACAGAAGCGTAAAACGACAATTGTTCGATCAAAACTCCCAATACAGACAAGGTCAACTGGAAAAAAGTAAAAGATCCGATGAAATATTTTCATTTGGTCGCAGGGACTTGTCCCACGAACAGTTCACACGAAGGGACCAAGCATAGTTTGTGGGACTAGTCCCCGGGACTGGTCCCACGGACCAAATTTGCGACTGCATTTTTTGACTAAAATGGGTAGTTCACACGAAGGGACTTGGTCCCCGGGACGAGTCGCAGAGACCAGTCGCAGGGACTAGTCCCCTCGTGTGTGCCGACCTCAAACGCTCAGTAAATTTGCCCCGAGGGGAAGAGTTGTCCCGGGTACCTGCGACAACTTTTCTCCACATACTGAAAAGGACCTTAGACCTAGCAAGTGACGAAAGGGGAATCTGTAAGATGGGGATGAAATAAAATGAATCGGTTACAATTTTACGAGATTTGGGTATGGAGTTTAAGAAAACATTTTTCTAATTTTTCCTTTGCGAGCTCCAGAGATGAAATTAAACGAAGTATTTTTCTTAGAGTAAAATCTCACATGTTTTGCAAGTGAAAGAAATTTTTAAGCTCTGTATGTGATATTTGTAAGTCCACTCCACACTAATAACTTTTTGTCTGATGCGTTCTAGCGTATATCGTTTACGCTAAAATTATGAAAATGCTGATGAAAACGGGCTTTCAATAATGGTTTCAAAAGGGGAAACTTTCTGAAAATGAGTCGTTTTGGAAAAGCATAGTTTGAAAACTGAACTTTGAAAGGGAATGGTCGGCTGAAAGGGCGGAGACTTTTTTAAAACGCTGACGCCATTTTCGATCGTTTTAGTCTGGACGACAGGGGAAAACGGAAGTATGGGCAGGTGAAAAGGACACTAAAAGGCTTATGTGGACGAAAATATATTGTTTTGTTTAGTTTTCGGCCAAATAAACACGGAGCGGTGTGGATGGGGCCTCAGACAAAATCAAGCTATGGTGTTCTTTAGCCATTTCAACAGTTCTACGTTTTTCAACTCAATAAATGAAAATAGAATGATGTGTGGAGAGAGGAAACTCAGAAAAAAAATTCTGAGTTCCAGAATTCACTTTAACTAACTTAAATTAACTTAAATTAACTTAAATTAACTTAAATTAACAATTAACTTTGTGTTTTTCCACCCGCCTTTTCTTAGTCGTAATATATATCCCTCGTTGAATAATTTCATTTGATTTTACTGACAGACCCATTAATGGTGACGGAATAGTCTAAGAAACGTGAACAATGCCTTTTTTGCCCTTTAAATAAGAAATTACTGTGCTTAGGTTTCGCATGCTGCTTTTAAAATAGAGACCAAACAATTGCAAGAGATATCAATATAAACAGAAACTCATATAAACTGATCGAAATCATGATACTAATTGTCATATGCATATCATTTATGGCTTGCTTAAATTATAGCGAGATCCGTCTGTTAAAACATAAAAGAATGGGCAAAATTGACAAAGAAAAAGAATAGCCAACAAGTAACGGTTAGACAATGAACGCGAGTGTTCTATGGGATATAGTGTCCCGAGCAAATATAGTCGCTATATCCCATAGGACACGAGCATTCATTGTCTAACCGTCTTAGAACGTGGCCACACCCACGAACAATTTCGTTTTTGCGTGCAGATTGTATTTTTGCATTTTAATTTTTTAGTCTCTCACCTTGAAATCACGTTGCTATTTTGGTTGCGATACTTCCGCTATTGTACACATGCCACTGAGTTGCAATGTTTTAGAGTGCTTCACCGCGCTGTTTATCGCAGTTGGTGCGTAAACAGCCATGAGCCAATACACGGAAATCTGGAACTCGAGGCAGTGATTGCCACTAAAGATTTGCTAAATTTACACTGGTGAAAGCAGTCTTTCGACTCGCCACAACCACCGACACCAGCAAGTGGGGAACCCGCAGGAAAAGCCAAGAGGCCAAAGTTAAGTTCAAGTACAAGACTCGTAGTCCGGCAAGCACAGAGAAACAAGGCTGTCTTCTATTTCAATTAAGGTCTGAACATTTCGTATTTCATGTAGACTGCGAGTAGTCTCTAATTTTGGCGATCGCGATTGTGGGACGGGCAAAATACACACGCGCGCGCGCGCGAAATTTCGAGGAGACGTGACGCGAAGGGAGCGCCAAAAATTAATTTTTGGCGCTCCCCTCGCGTAGTGTCTCCTCGAAATTTCGCGCGCGCGCGTGTGAGTATTTCGCCCGCCCCACAATCGCGATCGCCAAAATTAGAGACTACTCGCAGTCTATATTTCATGTAAAGTAATGGTTTTTCTTTCGATTGCTTTTGCTATGCAAATTCCACCGTAAAATTGCATTTTTTTTGTTAAAACACACAAAAATAATGAGTGTTTCTGAAATCGCTGTTGAAGCTGTTGTTTCTATCGATTTAGTTATAAATATTCACAGAGAATTTGTGTATTCATTAGTAAATTCTACTTAGTCATTAGTATTCTCTATATAGAGCATACTAAGGAAAACAATGTCTCATTAGTATGCTCTATGAGATAGAACATTCTTATGACTAATGACTATCTAGAACTACTAATGAATGCAGAAATTCTCTGTGAATACTAATTTTACCCCACAACTTCCCTGTGCTTCAAAGTCCCCGCCACTTTACATAATTTAAGACAGTTTATGGAATATAGAGCATCGAAATGCTGGACACTGATTGGCTGAGAGGGTGTGACCATGTTCTAAAGGATAATATTTATAAAGTCAACGAATTTATTTCCTCTATTCGTTGGAAGAGGGTTTTTCTATGTTGCTCTGATTTAACTAGTATTACGGCCTTAAACAGACGTACACTCTTGTCTTTGCATAACGTCTGTATAGAGTATGCTGTTTAATTAATCGGAAACTCGGAGAAGGAAGGGTTTTTACTTTGGATTGTAGTAACAAGAAAAATAATCATGATAAAGAAAAGAATTCAAGCTTTCCAGCAGGACTGATTTCTTTACGTTTATTTTCTTCTGAAAGTTGGTAACCTGGCTACGTACAATTTCTCAAATATGTGTATATCTTTTCAACGGGGCAATGTGTGGTCGATGTAGAACAGGTTAACTGATTAATTTTTCTCACCGAAATCTCAAAATAGCCGTGTGGAACACCGTAGCACAGAGCACGTAAGACAGAAGCAGATCTAGAGGAGGGCCACGGGGGAAGAAGGCGGCTTCGCCTTGATGAGGCCCTAGGGGCTGACATTTTTTCAGGACTGTAGTTAGCCTATCATCCTCTCGCCACGTATTCCTGTGGAATTCCAAATATTTAGTTGCCGCTTACGTAGTGGTCTTTCTTGGAATAGACAAATTAAACCTACAGTCTCTTGATCTTAAGAGCATGACCAGAAAAGATCTTTGTTTCTGCGCTACTTCTAAGCTATCCAGACGTTTACAATGTAAGCCACGACAGGCTGGGATAGATTTTTTGTTCTAATTATTAGTCTCCTGACTTAAAAAAGCTGGAAGTGATAACAAACAGAGCAGAAGAAGACCGAAGAATTGAACTGTGATCTGGAAATAGCGAAACCTGAAAACCGTGAGTTCTTGAATTAACTAAGGCAAGAGTCATAGTTAAACCATCGACAAACGACAGAACATAAAATGTCATAAAGAGCTTGATACAACCCAGACACTGGACACCTAAAATGAGGACTGAAAGCTTGATCAAGTCAATGTTACTAAGTGAGACAACCTGAAGAATTTAAGGATAACTGAATACTCGGCAAATAAACAGGAATTTCTTGTATAAAAGGGGCGTGGCCTGGTCACTCTTACCTTTAGCTGTTAGTACTAGACTAGCTAAAGCGCAAATGACCATCAACACAGGTCTTTTCTACGATCATTACTGAGGACATTATTTCGAATTAAATTTTTTGGTAAAACATAATTCGTTACTGAAACAGTTATCAACTGGTACCCTACTTTGCTGAGATGAGGTTTGGTTTAACGAGATTTTGAAGGGTATTTATTTTATAGGGCGGACGAGCTTCACAGCGGTCAAACGCAAAAAGTAATGTCACTTCCGGTTATTCAAAGCTAGCCTTGAAATCTGAATCAGTTCAAGCGTTTACGAAGATGACGTTCCTATGAAAACTATGCAAAAACATCCCGCGACAAACCGAATATCACGCCGATGAAACTTAATTGTGGAGGTAGTAGAAAGACAGCGCAGGAAATTTGTCATGGTCAAGTTAACAGTTGGTGCCGATGATTGTTTGTCTAGAATCCTAAATTTAGGAAATCTCATCACAAACTCGACAATTGGTCACGACGGTTGGCCTCTTGTCTTACACTGTCATTAAGTGTTTCCTTAGGACGACCATGTCCAACAAATGACGAACATCCGTAGCTGGTGTTGAATGGATTTCTGATCATGTAACCATCGTTGTTAGCCTAGTTTGGCACTAGAAGAGTAAAAGCTTAAAAAAGAAAGATTTAATTTACTCTTTGCAAAAGGTGGTCTGCCACTGTGACATCACCGCAGCGTACAAGTCGCTGGCGAGGACGACTAACTCCTCGCTGCTCGATTCAACTTACAGCGGAAAACAGAGACGTATGATCACTTTCTAATATCATGGCTTGTGATGAGCCTCCTGCCCCCGGAGAGGAGATACTTTATTGTTATCTCCCCTCTGCACAAAACAAACAAACAAAATCCTAATCGTTAATTCAATCATCTTCAAGTAATTCGCATATTTTCGTGGAGATCGATTGTCCTACCAGAATTCGAGGATAACTGCCGGAAAACCGACTCAGCTAAAGGGTATTCAAGATTTCCATATAACACCGTTCAATGTTGTTGAGTTCGACAAGTTTAACGCGTTTGGCCATCCAGTTTAATGATGTTGAATGATGCTGAATAGCGTTGAACAAAGTTTGATAGTTGCCATCATACAATCCTTCAACAAAGTTGTAACCAACAGTGTTGGTTACAACAGAAGCCTGTTACAGCAAACGCTTGTCACCATCGCTCGACAAAGGATTAAGAGCCACAACTGATCTAGGAAATGTATTTCGCCGTGTGCACTCTGTCCATAGTCCCCTCAACGGTCCACTATAAGATGTAGAGGGTATGACTGGGGGAGGTACTTCTCAAAATTCTGGGGTGGGAGTGCACAGCCCGGAGATGAAACTCTAACTCATTTTTAAAAAAATCATGTGCATGATTTCTCCCACGTATTTCAAATTTAACCCCATCTTTTCCCTTTTTCAAGTCAAAAGGGCAAAAAGTCTTAATAAGGACGAAACATCTCTCCATGACTTCCACGTCACGGGTAATTTGGCTGTGCGCATGCGTTAGGGTCTGGCCAAACGTAGTGTCCGTTGTTGTCAATGATTCACTAAAAATCTATACCCAATTTCAAGCCAGTAGGAAAAGAAATACCCTATTTCAGTTAAAAATGGTAAAATTTACACTCTATTTCAGATCAAAATCTACTCCTCACTTCGCACCGAATCGGGCCTACTTTCTTTTACGCCCACTTCAAGATGGCGGTCGATTAATGTTTTTACCAGAAAAAGGAAAACAACTGTTAAACAATTCACAAATTGATTGGATTCAAACCCACTCTTCTTTAAACTTACAACACCGAGATGCTAGTTTCGTAACTACCCTTTTTTAACGTGCATATCGTTGCATCTTGGCATTACACAAACTCTGTTCATTTTCGAATACTACTTCACCAAATATTCGTCCTCGCATAAATTTTGACCTATTTCTGAAGCCTGACAGGAAAACAAAGCTTAATTTTAAATGCGAGACGTTTATTTTTGGACCTGTAAAGATAAACTATTGTTTAAGGTAGCGAAAAACGCAAATGTCCAACATCTTGACGTAGGCGTAAAAAGAAAATTTGCCCGAATCGACTCAAAAACCGCACCATATGGGTTTGCACATACATATATAGCTTACATAAAGGAAGCATCCTTTGGGGTTCCCTCAGAGAGACATTGCGAGATTCAAGGGATAATAATGACAATCGCTAGAAATAGTGCGCACAAGCTTCTCAGTTAGAGTCCATTTACTGATTTTCTTATTTTTAATTTGTCTTCAAGTATTCTGTGGCACTTGCCATTTATTTACATAACTTGCATTACATTGAGGCATCAGGAGACATAAGACAAAATGAAACAAAGGAGCAAGTTACTAACAAAGTCAGAGTTTGGTTTTTAAATTTTTATACAATTGGATATTTATTCTAAGTTCAAATGCATATTTTCTTCTCTATGTGTTTTTCCACGTCATCCGGAACCTATGTAATGTCTACTGTCATTTAAAGATCGCCAAAGAAATGTAAAAGAAATGAGATTTGAAGGTGATTTAAAATGAGAATTTGGAGTTCATAACTAATAGAGGAAAATCAAAACAAATTTTCTTAAATTCTGACGTGGAAAATACTGAAAATGATTTAAACCGCATGAAAGCACAGCTCAGTAGCTTTCTTTTGAATGGTTAAACCGTGAGATTCCGTCTACAAACTCAAACGTTATAAGCCTGTACGTTTGACCTTGTACAGCATAATGAACAGTATACCACGGCAAAGTACCGTTCAATAGCTTTCACTTGGATGGTCACAGATCCGGAATTCGTTTACAAAGTCAAAAGCCAGACCTTTATCTAAAATCAGCCTCCTGTACGTTTTCAATCAACACGTTTGTAGAATCAATTATGGAGACTTTGCTAGTGTGTAACTTACAAATTGTACGAGAACTTTAAGGACGTTCGTGCGAAAATCTTCTAACACTGACTTTTTCGTAAGACTGATTTCCTGCAGCTAGGTAATGAGTTAATCGAGAAATGCAAAAAATATAACAATAATAATAATAATAATAATAATAATAATAATAATAATAATAATAATAATGGGGGTAACCGACTTCGTTTCCGACATAAGACGGTGATTAAGATATCTGAAAAACCACACTAATTTTCGAAAATCGGTGTTCCTTACTAGTTAAGGTGATTCCAACGAAAAAAAAGTTGTAATGAGAATTTGTTGAAACTTTGCACAGTTACTAATTACACCTAGTACATTAAAAAAATAAAATAAAAAGAGGGGTCACAGTGTCTGATTTCACACTACGGGGCTGTAGTATATAGGTACTTTGCTATCTTTAGACAGCAATATTAAAAAAACCTATCCTTGTACTAGAGACACCCATTACTTCAACAAAGTTATAACTAGCAATGAAATATAAGCAT
>Ga0126336_10001328_pt1 | contig 12655 bp, 10 predicted proteins | sample SidCmetagenome_FD_92530 | JGI IMG/M metagenome (GOLD analysis project Ga0126336, IMG submission 92530) | Coral microbial communities from El Islote,Puerto Morelos, Mexico - Siderastrea C C metagenome | ecosystem: Host-associated > Invertebrates > Cnidaria > Coral | place: El Islote,Puerto... | reverse complement strand
AGAGGGGGGGGGGGGCAACACCAAAAATAATGATTGCATTTTTTTTCGTTAATATATCTTCAGGTAAAGACTGACAAACAACCAATGAACCCATAAGAACAAGGTCTCCAGTTTGTGTAAGAAACAACAGTGGAAGAAACAAAAGATTCTATTCTAAAGACTTGAAGCTGTTTTTTCGTTGGAGAATGACAAGCATCTTTAAACAGGGACAATTAAGCGATACAAATAAGTAAACGTTGTATTTATTAAAAATATATTTCCAAGAGTATTTATCATCTAACGAAAGGGCAACGCCTTTTATACCTGTATGGGAACGTATTAAAATTGATTTTTGTGTTTTCTGTTTTTCCTACAATTTTGGCCAATAAAAATGCAAATGAAAAATGCTTAAGATTATAAAATGAAATCTTTTTTGAAGAAGAAATGTATATTTATCAACTACATATTTAATCTGCGAGTATATCTCAATTCTTCGACTGACTCTTTCGACAAGGACTCCATTTGTATAGCTAATTGACTGGCTCTGTTCTGCACCCTACTTATTACCTTTCTTAGGAGCACCATCTGGGCTGCAAGCTGTTTTGCCTTAATTTTTTTGGACAAGTTTTGTCGATTCCGCGCACTTTTCTCTTCCTCCATCTTCTTCTTCTTCTCCTCTCCTTTCTTGGTGTTGACTTTCCACAGCTTTCTCGCCTTGCTTGATTCTTTTTCTTTTCTTTTCAACTTAAACCCGATCATAAAGTCCGAAATATATTTAAGCCCAGGAGAGATTAGCATCTCTTGGGTTTTAATATTAGAAATAGCATACCACAGTGAAGGACCACTGTCCTTTACAAATAATTTTTAAAATCAAAGAGCAGTCATAAAGATGGGTTCTTGAAAGTTTCACTGAAATGTCTGTATGTTATATAACTTCCTTAAAGTTTTATATTCTATTCTATCGTGTTTGTCTTCTTAAAACAGTACACTTGTCGGGTGGATACTTACAGTTTGCGTTAGCAGTCATACACATGGTGATCTGAACAGAGATGACGGATCTGATGTGCAAATTCTCGAGCGTTCTGGGTATTATACAGAAGCATTCTGGGTATTATACAATTTTCTTCAAATTACTGTGTACATACTAAAAACAAAACAACAACATAGCTCAAAAACAATATATTTTTTGTTACTTCTCAGCATCAATATTACTTCCGGTTTAAGGATAATTTCATTTCCGGTTTAGACGAAAATGCTTCCATTTGACCAACTAGTCATAGGTAATACATCATTTTCCAAGTTAACCATTCGAAATTGTTGAAAATAGGCAAGGACTCGTTTTATCCAACATCAGAATACCGCATTCCACTTCCGGTCAAGATGGCGACCGTTTTGGAAAAAGTTCCAAAACTCACTTATGTAGAAAATCTTGCGATGGCACTATATCAAGTATTTACAAGTGTAAAAAATTCTATCATTTCTGAGAATTTGGTGCTTTTAACACAAAATGAACAATTCAGGGCGAGTTCGGCACGTATCCGCCCCACTATTAGTGAAGTGGGTCTTCAGGCCCTCCACCCATTGTTCACAAATGGGATGCCAGTTCGTTGAAATAATTCTTTACAGCTGTGAATCTGGCTGACATAAGCTGTTCATGTAATCTGTTGTATACATCTTCATTTTTAACATATGCCATTGACTGTAACAGTTCCAACACCTGCATTCTTTCGTCGTTTGATATTCCCATTTTCTCATTACCTCTTTGCGAAAACTGCGCATGGGGTGGAAGAGACATATCGAGATTCCTGCTTGTGGAAGCTCATCTTGAAGCACTTGGCGCTCTTGTCAAGTCTTTGTCTACCATGGTGCAATTTATTTGAGACCAGTTTGGATTTTGAGTCTTGAAATAAGACGTTATTTGCCTTATAGTGTCGGCCACTAACATGAGTCCAACTATTTCACTCTCTCCATTACCATGCACAACCATCATGACATACAAAGGCAGGCGAAGGTCATTGAGCTTACATGTTGCATCTATGAATACAATTTCAGGATATGCACTAAACATGTTTCGCATTTCTTCATCATGATAGAATAATCCTTTGAAGTTCTTCTCGCTGTCTGCATACATCAAATGTTATGTTAATTTTACTTTTATGGATTAATCCATAGGATTCATATTCTACTAGCCTGGAGAAGTTGTAGTGTGATTAGAGCATCGCTTTTCTATGGTGATCACTGCCTTTATGCTCGTATGATGGTCTGTAATTTTAAGTGTATACTGTAATGAAAAGAATACATGTACATGCTGATCACCAAAGAAAGATTACAGAGTTATTAGTTTCTTTACTCAATTTTTTTTTAAAGAAACAACAAAACATATGCAATGTTACCTTGAATGAAACTTATTGTGTCCCAACTACTCTGCAAAATTGACATATTTAGTTGATATATTGTATTATGTTATCAAGTACTGTCAAGAGTGGCTTTTTCACTTATTAGCAGTTTGAAGTTTTTATAATTAACATTACATTGTTCAGTGGAATTCTTTTTTGTTTCAGTACTGAGGTTCGAAGTGCACACGATGCATGCATGTTTTTATGTTCAATTTGCTTGCCAGGGACCCTCTTCATTTCATCAATCAGTTCATTAAGACTATCTCTCCTTTTGGCCATGTTGTTGATGTCCTGCAATGTAACGGATTTTCCAGTTTCTTACCTTGTGTGCTGCTGAATCAATTTCTTGTTGGCCTTCAGTTTTAAGCATTAATTTCCCCTTAGCCTTTGCCTTCTTGTCAATCGCTCTGTTAACAAAAATTGCTAAAATTGGTGTGCAATCTGATATGTTTTGGCATTACATTTGGCAATCAATTTTTGGCATGATCAGTGTAGTCCCCAATATAGCTGGTTGGTGACTCTGTCGAATTTCATCACCTGCAGTTGTTTCTCTTCCATTGGCTGGGTTATTTCTGCATGGAGTGTTATCGGCTGCCGTTGAGGGTGACTGTTTAATAACGTCAACGTGGGGTGAATTGCTAATATGAAGCAGTCTCAAGTCCACCCGCTTGGCCATCAGCCAGTGAATTATTACATGTCCCAAGCAATTGGTTCTGGGAGTGACACTTTTTTTTTGGAACCATGTCTCCATAAGAGCTGATCTAAGCTCCTCATGGCACCCAATATGGTGACAGTGACGCCACAAATATTGCCATAAGTCTGAAGTGGAATATTTCTGAGGCAATTGCTTGAGCACTGATGTGTTTAATTACTGTTAACTGGTTTTCCTTGTGGCCAAGAAATCTACCCTATGCTGATTTTACAGATAGTTTCGCTTTGGAAAATGCATCCATTATTTGATTTGCAATGTCTTTCAGATCTTTAAGAGAAGCCCATCCAAGGGTGTCACAGTAAAACCGTTTGTTTTCTAGTGTGTCAGTTTACAGCAGAGTCCAGTGACGTCCAGGTTTACTCGGTGTGGCTACTGCAAATGTTTCATTTATGTCACCACCTACATTTACAATGAAAGTGAAAAAAGTTATTTTGCCTTTCTTTGTCTCAGCTACTTCTTGAAGCTCGTTTTCCGTTGATCCAACTGAATAGTTCAGAATAAAAGCTTTGCTTCCACTATTTTCATTGTTAATTAGACCCAAAACACCTTGGTTGACTGCTTAATCAGGCTTAACCAGTTGTTTCCAGTGAGGGTAGCCAGGTCAGATGTTAAGATGGTGCTATTCAGAACCACTGTGTCATTACTATGGTTAAAAATAAGACTTTCATATTCGTGAAGTAAACCGTTTGGCATAAAACGTCATTCATTGGGTGGTTGAACAGCCGTTATTAGCCACATTTTCTCTTGTCCCCCAGAGCATGGATTTTGAGCAAAATTTCAGCAGATGACTTGTTAAAAGTACCCAGGGAACAGGGAATTGCACTGCACTTTCCAAGTTTGAAGCAATCCAGCATATCTTCACAGCTGGTCTTAGAGGGTATCCCTACCATGACAGTCATGTCGCTGATTTGTTTGGGCATGTTAACTTTGAGTGGAAAGGATATTTCCAACAACTGTTCTCTGCTTGTTGCATAAAAGGCATTTTTGAGGATAACATCCTACAAAAAAAATAAAAAGTAATAAGAATAGTAACTAAATAAATGTTAACTATTGAAATAACATTGCATCGATACATTTAAGCCCCAATTAGTGATCACTACCTAATTTCTTCCAAATTCTTGTAGGTGATGAGAATGAAGGGAATGATCAACAAAAAAAGTTGTCTTCATGTTACTTCTTTAAGAGTCTTTGTATGTTGTTGTATTACAGAGTATAAACGTGTATAAATTTTTATGTGTTGGGAGTGTTTTTGCTGAGGATTATTCTATTTGATGATTTCAAACAATGGAGTGTCGTATCTTAATCAACAAAACTCAATTTACAGGCTTTCAAAAATAGCCAAGATCCCACCACATTGAAAATTGGAATTCTGCCAAACGTCAGTGTAGTTGCAAAGCTCTGTGCAGGGAAGGTTTGCTTTTAAGCATTTCCATCGATTGCTGGTACATCCAGTCTTGCATCCGCACTTTAGCAATTCACTGCAGGCTTAAGACACTTCTGGGAGTCTTGTCAACTGGCTGCCAGCGGTTGTTTCTCATCTTTCAGCCAACCCGTCTGGAGGAGAAATCCTCCACTGGCTCTCTAATGTCATGCAGATGCTCGCTTGGTATGCTGCCCGGTTACAGTGATGTAGAAGAGCGTCCTGGAAATTGAAGCGAGAGGAACAAATAGAACAGAGGAATTAGACTGGGAAAAGCTGTGTAGAAACCTGGTCATAAAAGAATTCACCTGTGTTGGTGGAATACTTTCCAGTGGTTGCCCTTTTTTGGCAAAGAACTCTCTTCTTGTGGCGATAACCTTACTTGCAGAACTGTTTTTGTCGTAAAGAACAACAACAAATCACTCGATGACAGAGAATGCTGCAGAGTCAGCATCTAACGCGGTAAGCTTGCATCCACAACACTCAGAAAAGGTTCCGTAACTTCTTGATACACGTTCCAAGCGTCCTATGCAGACTTTTTCCCTCTTCCCTGGAAGGTTGATGTGGTATCCCAGTCAGTGAGGGCATTGAATAGTGGAACCACCTTCGCTTTTCTAGGCCGGAAGGCTTCGCTGATGATATTGATTGATATGTACTGGAAATGTTTTACCATGCCAAAGGCGATCCGCACACTTACATCAGTCCGGATTAAGCACAGGTTACTGTACTCCACAATAGAATTGACCACTGCATCTGCTAGTATCCACGGTTCTGATCGGTACTTTCTGAAACTTATTCTGAGATGATTTAAGGCTCATTCTTTTGACTGTTACGACGATCACGAATTCTCAGATGCACAGATCATGTCCATTTCTCTTACACAGTTGATGGTGTTCCAGATACGGTATGACTGGATACAAATTTTCTGTACCTTTGCTGCGAAATTTTTGTCTTCTAGCTTAGCAACCAGCCTTGTACCCAGACTTCTTTGGTTCGTCCCGTATGAATACAATCAGCTATGTCACGGAATATGGGAGCCTGTAAACACCCAAGCAACATTGTCCTGTCAGTTGTCTGAAATACTCGTGTTAGATAATTAAGCCTATGTTCTAAGTGGGAACATTTCGGTTGCTTGCTTTTGTTTAACAGAGGAATTCTTACAACATTTTGTACACGGATGCTTCTTATTACAAGATGGCGGTGCAAAATGCATCAAAGGGGAGAAGAATTTACTCAACAATAAATTTGTTATAAAATAGTGGTTGAAAGCATGGTAAGATAATCTTAATGGAATCGTAGCTTGCATACTCAGAAGAATCCCGTATGAATAGCAAATACAGGTCCGAGTACAGGTGCCGTACGAATAGCCACTGTGTAAAAAGAAATAAATAGTAGGCGATGATCCTGCAGGATTCATATTTTTTAATGCCACGATTCTTTTCTGTGAACTGATGTATGATTGGGTTGACAGGCTCCAATCGAGTTAACACTTCTCTACACACTTGAGATATTCTCGCTCGAAGAATTGCTAGATTGGCTTTCTTTCTCCGAAACTTCATCTTCTTTGCTATTGCTTCCTCTGAGGATGAAACGAGATCACTACTATCAGCCTCAAAGTTCTCATGGTCCGAGTTAGTTGGGGATGTATCATCACGATCATTGTAAGTGGCTGACGAAGGCCGATCAATGTCGAAAACCACTTCACTTTGGCAAACAAAGGATCCGAATATTCACAATGCCTTCCGAAAATTACTCACTTAGTAGTTGGCATTTGATTGGTCGAGTGAAGGCATTGTTATTTGAAGTTAGCCAATCAAAACTAATGCTAGTGCCAGGGACAATTCAGCCCTGGCACATCTAGAAGTGTATTTGTGGGCCGATAGGATCGACCTCTGGCATATCTAGGGTTAAAGGCAATATGCTAATACAACAGTGCAACCATGTTGTAAATGTGTAAATAAATTATGCAAGAAAACTAACCAGAAACGAGAACAAAAGCACACTAATGAGAAGGTGGTGGAGCACTAATCAAAAGCAAAGCCAGTGAGAACTGTGAACACGCAATAAAAGAAAAGAGAGGAATGGTGAAAAATAACACGTGAGGATCGTACAAACTGGCAAGGCTGCAGTATGAGGACCCAGCATTCAATTCAAGCAGATGGTTTTGATTTGCTTGAATAGATCACCTCTAAAGGCTTGTGATCAGTTAGTAATTCAATCTGGACACCATAAAGATAAACATAAAATCACTCGCATGCTCACATTAAATAAACCCAATGCTTTACCATCTGGGAATAGTGGTGCTCCACATCTGTTAGGCTTCTGCTTGTGTAAGCAACACCAGCCTATTCCTGAATCGGGATGGCACCCATGTCCTACTTGGCTTGCATCAGCCAGCACTTGGGTCTTGGCATTCTTGTTAAAATGTGGCAGGGTTTCGGCCCTGGAAAGTTTCTCCTTCGGCTGCTGTAAAACCTAACACGTTCACATTGCCGTTGAAATGTAACTCCTTGCTGGGTGAACTTTCTTAACGGTTCCGCTGTGGTCTGCAGTTCAGGGATTAAAGGGCTACAGAAATATACTAGTCTAAGGAAGCTCCGGACTTCAGTGCCACTCTTCAATTCTCTCGCCTCAAACACTGCTTTCACTTTGTCTTCTACAGGGCCTATCTCCAATTCTTTATGTTAGACCTGCAGAATAAGACACAATTACGCACTTTCCTTTCTTGTCAACATTTTGCCTTTATTACCTAAAAGGCCGTTAGGACACTGTGTAGAATACTCGGTCCCATGAAGAGTATGGTTCCTTCTTTTCAAGCTTTTCATTGTGTTTTCGAAGTTTCGCATTTTTTCGGCGAAATTTAACTCATTCATTTTGCCTGAATCATGGGAAAAGAAAATGCCGAGAGGCCAATGAAATGACGTTTCAGTGTTATTTGTTCAGAGGCCAAGCCACATTCCTTCCGTTTTAACTTGGTGGTGTTAATTGCCAAGCTGGAGAGGTTTTTAAACTTCTCGAGGAGAGACAAAGCAGTTAGCTAATGGAATCACTGTCTCGTCCTCTTTGTCTAAAGGAACTTTCATTTCTTTTCGACCTACATTCATTCTTTTTTATAACAACATCACTTTATATTTTTCTTGCAAGTACTTGTACATGGCACGGCATTTTCCTATCAGGTGTCCTTGAGATTCCGTGTGACGTTCAGGGATAAATGCCTGTTACGAGTTTCGCAAGCTTAATTCAGGTGCCCAGGCCAGATCTCCCAAAGTGTTACCATAGGAAGCCCTTTCATTTTTCTTTTTTGAAGTTGCCTGTTGCCTGTGGCCCAGATCCAGACCGGTTTCCACCTTTTAACAGAAATCGGTCACATTCTTATTATTTATGAAACTTTTTAGAATGAAATTAGGCTTCCAATTTTTAATCTCGAAAATGTGACACTTGACTCACTGGCATGCACACACAGTCACATGCACTGGGTCAGGGCTTGCCTTGTTCCATGTCCATTGAAGTATGAAATTGGCATTGATGTAACTGGTAATCTATTTGCAAGGCTTACTCCAAGGAAAATGGAACCAAGTGACTCTGAATTCCATGAAATGACACTAAAGGGAGTCAAAAACTAAAAATTTTTCCCGTGGGAGCATGCCCCCTGCACCTCCTAGAGGCTTGCACCTTTGGTGCTCGTCTTATAAATAAATAATAAATAGTAACAAACGGGAATTAGCAGTGGCACGTCTACGTGGTGGCTCTTCATCCACTTTTTCAGATCAATTGGAAACGGACACAATTATTTCTGGATCCACGCCTGCTATAATAAACTTTTTCCAATTGACTTTCACGTGGTTACACAGGATGGCAAGACTACTGTTTTTATATCGATATATTGGTTTGTAGAAAAGTTAAGTTGTGTGTTTGTTTTGCCATTAAGTGAAAATCACTCCTAGGAATCAATTTGTTTAATCAGAACTTGACTGTTAGTTGCAAAAGGCCCAGGGTGCTTTGGGATTGACTTTGGCACAACGGGGGAAAGTGGGTTATAAAGGTCTGTAGCTATTACTTTGGTTTGTTTGTTTTTTAATGCTTGAATCACACTGCCGGCAAAGCAAAAATACCGAGAAACTTTAGTGTAACCATTTTTAAAGCTTAAAGAAAGAAAATCCACATAGTGAAAGAAATAAATGTTATTAACCTAAGCCCAAATTTGACATTTGTCTAAAAGTAATGAACAAGGATAAAGAGAAATTGAGAGAAGTATTTATGTAAAATGCATTCAGATTATCATGTACAATCAGGACAAAGGAATAAAAAAATCTTGAGTCACTGACAGGTGTGGAACCCATGCCCTCCTGTACACTGGTGTCAGATACTCTATTGAGAGACTCCTGGTGAGCTAGGAAATTTGAGCTATTGGGAGACTGGTGGTGAGCAAGGAAATTTACTAGACTCGAGACTTTTTACTTCTTGTCATTTCATGTCATATTACCAAGCTTCACGTTTGCCGTCTTTTCTCTATCTTTATACGAAGTTGTGAAGGTGAGATTGTTGTGGTTCCAGAAAATATTATCTCCCCACAGGAATTTTAACAGCAATAGTAGCATTGGCATTTTCATTGTGTAAAACGTACAAGACCAAAAAGGAGAGAGGTTATTTCGGACATCTGCCTATAGCACAGCGTAGCTAATGTCCTTTTGCACACGGGAATACTGAGCAGAGTAGAGGACTTTGCAATGGAGAATGATTCGTAATTCGGATATGATAGAGAATGTGCTTTGTGACCTTTCCTAGCAACTGGCGATCTACTACAACTGTGATGTTTTGGGGTCTAGTTTGATGAGATAACAGATTTATCTTCATCCCAAATTGTTAGCATTTGATGTTCCACTCATACCTCAATTAGATAAGACTAGCATTCTAGTTTTTAAAAATGATGCATTTGATTGAACCAGTTAAATTAGCAAAAAGACCTGATGTGTCAAAAATTCCTTTCCCATCTACTTTGTGCGAAGATTAATATAAACTAGGCAATTTTCTGGCAACCAGTCTCCCAATCCTGTTGTGACATTGCAAGGCAATGTGTGATGGAAACGTTGTACAGTGGGGCATGCCCCCCAAAATATTGCAAAGGTGTTTTGAAACAGTAGAATGGAGTTGGTGCAAGTCTAATTTTCTCAGAAATTTAGCAAACAAGTTGCAAGAAAAAACTCCAGTGTAGCCTTAAAGCTGAACTGACTGCAGCCCTTTCATACAAATTAGTTTTTTTGTAGAGGCCATCCTCTTTGCTTTTTGTTCAAAACTTCAACGTATAAAAGATTATCAGCCTTGCTATTCATTGTAAACATAAATGGCTGGAAACTGGGTAATTGGTTATGATTTTGTTCGACTGCTTTTGATAACTAAACCTTTTTTTCTATTAAGTGGATAGGCATGCATCTGAAACCATTTTTGTATTTCTACTCAAAACCGTAACAAGACTTTAATTTTGTTAACAGCATTTATTTGTTGTGTAACTTTTTCTTCTTCCAGTTGTTTGCATTTTTCTTTCAATTTTCTGGCTTGCTTCAGATAGACTAATGTTGGCAGTGATATCCAGCCGCTTAACGGAAATATCTACAAAGATAGTTGCGTACAATTACATTCTTCACTGTTTCAACACAAAACATTTAATGCTCACAATAACTCTAATAGTTCTTATTATTTAGTGATAAAAACTACTGCTAGAAACGAACGATGTTTCGACTGATCGTCAGCCATTTACAAGTTCATGTTCTTGAGTTATCAATTTTCATCTATAATGCGTACAGTCATAAAAGTTGACAAGTTTTAGAATTAAAAAAACAAAGATGGAGGGCGTTAGAAATGTAACAATAAAGAGTGAAAAAGATAACACAATATATATGTAATATTCCTAAGAATCCTTATCAAATAATCCTATACTTACAACGTAAAATAAACAAGATAATGATTTCATATTTGACCTACATGCTCTCTTTAATGAATCATTTACAAATTTTCTAGTACCGTGCAGAAGTAATGAGAGCGAATTTGGAGGAATTTCGGGCTTTGTTTTCTTCGAAATATTGCAGAACTTTTGGTCGATTTTTCGTAGCGTTTGCGCAACATTTCGCCAGGTCAAGCGAAAGTTCGCAAGGCTACTCGAAAAATCACTTCTTCGAATTTTTGCACCAGCGAAATATCGAAGAGAATTTACGTCAAATGAAATGGAATATCCGTCAACTTTCTGACTGCAAGATAAACCCTCCTTAAACGCGATCTCACACACCAAAACGTAAACAATAGTTTCAACCATGTCTGATATGGTGATACATGCTCAACTGACTCAATTTACTTTTTTATTCCATTCAAGAAATAGAAAAAAAGTACAAAAGCTATAATAACAGCAAACAGCGCGAGCTTTTCTTTAACAGGCAAAACAAAACAAGGCTTACATTACAAGTTCATCGGAACCACGTGCAGGAGATCATGGCCAATTGTCTGATGGCTTCATGGATGAACTGGCCAAGATCCTTGCATCTGTACCACTAAAGGCTTCACCGATGGCGGTATTAGTCCTTTCCGCCTCATTTTCAGCTCAGTCGTGGGGTGCTCTGTGTAGACGTTTACAATGATTCCACTCAAGCAACTTACAAACTAGTACGAAAAGTACTGAACTTCGATATTATGTACTCCTGCTCCCGGCCGTTTATCTGTTAACTCTAAAATGTTAGGGTATGGAACTGGGCGATGTGGATACCTCTTTACCTTATCACAAAGACTGGCATAAGGCCGTAAGCTCACGACAATACTCTGGTATGCTGCGTGTTGTCAACTTGTGTAAGAGTTCCTCTACGCCACAGACTAAATCACCCATTTAGATTTCTTTTGAAACCTGAATATTCTCACAGGTTTCATTGAAACGAAGAAAAGCATCACCCAGATCATCATGCAGGTGAATTTTCCTTTCTTCCTCGTAACATGTGAAAGACTGCAAGTCGGCGACTTCATCACCCGGGGAAGTACTAAAGGAATAAAGGTAGCAATGATGCTGGAGCCTGAGCAGGAATGTTGCAATATCAGTAGGTAGGGGGGAGAGAGAGGGGGGAGAGGTAGGGGGCAGTATACAGCAGGATATTCTTGAACTGAGTGGATCTGCTCTGATGCCCAAACAGCTCTTGACGACCCAAGCATGTCTTTATCCTTTGGTCTTACTGTAATGAGTGACTGCTGATAGGTGCGTACCAGAGTTGGTTTGTCATTCACCTTGGTCACCTGCCACTTCATAACTCTAAAAGCACTTGGTGTAAGCTCATTTTCAACTCCAACGAAGTTGTGCCCTCTGTATTGCTGCGGATTTTGAGTGGACATAAAAATTCCTCTCTTTTTTGTTCCCTGCCATCCCACATCTGTGCTCGCTTTGAGCATTGCTTAATCACCCATACTAATATCCAATGTAGATGATCAAACGGGGTGGCGTCCTCGTATGCTGCCATTCACATAATTTTTATGTGTGCTCTTTGGTGATGAGTATTAATATGAGTGTCTTCTCAAGTCTTTTCAGGCTTTTTGCATGTAAACATATATCGACCGTCCACAGCCTGGTGATACTGCTGACCTTCTCTTGTGTTTTGTTTTCTAGATTTCTGCCACAATGCAACTGTCCTCGAGCTTTTTATGGTTGGCTTTCCTTGTTCTTTTAGACAGTAGTTTGCGATAGCTAAATAGTCTGACTCTTTTGAACGGCTTCTATCAAAATACATTACAGCATCACGCTGTTGTCTTTTGGTATTACAATCACTTTCCAGAGTTTGAACCACCTTCTCCGTAGTTTCTTGATCCAATATGTTTGCTCGACTGCACTGGCTTGTCAGCCTTTAAGTCTATTTTCCTCAATTAGATTCTGAGAAATCCTAACTACCTTTGCTTGAAGTGAAGTTGATTCTTCTGAAGATAGTAAGTGATTTTTTTGCTGCTGATGCTCTTCACGGAGCAACGAAGGACCGCCATACTGCCGCTTCAAATACAAATACATGTAGAGCCACTGTTGTTCTACCTAAAGTGAAACTTGAATTTGCACGAAAAAGTTTTTATTTCTCTGGTGCAAATATTTTTAATTCTTTACCTTTAAAAACTAGACAAACTAGCAGTAGGGTT
>Ga0126336_10001327_pt1 | contig 12656 bp, 8 predicted proteins | sample SidCmetagenome_FD_92530 | JGI IMG/M metagenome (GOLD analysis project Ga0126336, IMG submission 92530) | Coral microbial communities from El Islote,Puerto Morelos, Mexico - Siderastrea C C metagenome | ecosystem: Host-associated > Invertebrates > Cnidaria > Coral | place: El Islote,Puerto... | reverse complement strand
TGGAACATTGATCAACTAGGTGACTTGGCCTATTTTACCACCAACTTTGCAGCCAAAATTGGACACGTTTTTTCAGGTATAGCTCTGCCAGAATTTGGTCGATATTCAAAATGGACACACGTACAGCTGTATGGATGGATCTGTCCTTGCTGTGGTAGCTGCTTATCAAAACAATCTGGTGACATCAAAAATGATGATGTCACAAGTGGCTCAATGGTTCCCGACTTCAACGTCGGGAAAATACAACTCTTGACGGAAAAGAGTTAATCGGATTTTTCGTTGGCTATGCATTGTCTCTTTTGAAATATATTTAGTCGTAGTAAAATTTTAATAACCGTAGTATTTGAACAGGCTTTCCAAAATGTCAACAGCCCTTCTAGTAAAGTGACTTTGTCCATGGGCTTTCTTTTCATGTGATTGTCTGCTGGTTTTAATATGTAGGTTAGCAAACATCAAACTAAACTTGTGTTGGCTATAAGCTGTAAGTTTTCGTGTTTCAGGAAAGCAGAAGTTTTTAAAAGTGTAGAGAATCCATGCATGTGTCTCTCAATAACCAAAACAAGATAGGACACACATGTATTAACCACTCATAAGATTGGGACATTAAGGATAGGATGTCTTGATATTTAGACAAATTCTCCTCACTAGTTCCATAAGAAATGTATGGAGAACAGTAAGAAGAATATGCATTTTTATATCAGGGCTTCAAGGGTTACACTTGGTTCCATATACATGTAAATTTGTAGATTACATTTTTCTAAATTTGAATTTAATGTCTGTGTTAATTCATTTGTCAGGAAGCAAAGATGAATGTAAAAAGTTTTAAGGAATTGTTTGCTAGATTTCTTGAGGAGACAGGTCCATCGGTAGAATGGGAGAAAATCAAACCACCTCCAGAAGGATCTGTAAGTAATGACTGCCATTTACGAAAAATGTTTGATAAGAAATTATGTAATAGAGTATTTTTTCAATATGTCATTGTGTTGTTATTGTCTTTTAATTAGATTCTTAACTACGGTGACATACCAGATGCCACAGAGGCTGATGTCAAAGCTGCTTTAAACAAATTAGTGGTAATCAAGCTTAATGGAGGTCTGGGAACAAGTATGGGCTGCACTGGACCCAAGAGTCTTATCTCTTTACGTCGTGATTTGACTTTCCTAGACATGAATGTGCAACAAATTGAGGTAAGATGTAACCTTGTCAAGTATACTTCATCATCTTTTCAATGTTGACAATAATTCTCTGGTGATGTGCTCTGATTAGCTATTTCTAACCATGTCACTGACATATCAGTCTACGCTGGTGTCACAGACCAAACTGATAAATTTAAATTTTAAGTTTACAGTTTGTTCTTCTAATTCAGACTTTACTGAAGTTAAATCTGTAGTTTTAGGTATTAAGATTTCAGCAAGCTCTGAATTACAGTTAAAGTAAGATAACCATGGATGATGGAAAATTATTTTTCTGGAGTGTTGATAATTTGTGTTTTGACCAATCACATGCAAGATCTTGAAACTGCAACAGTTCTAAAATGAATGGTTTCCAATCAATCACCAATAGATCACACCAAATTCTTTGCTTCCCACAGGATGCATGCTCATCGAACAGCATTGCATCTTTCATGAGTTTTGTGCATTACACACTCTATGCGACAAAACAAATGCTTGAAGAATGTCTTTTTACTCTTGACCTGTAAATAAATCTTAATTCAAAAGAATTATTAATAGTGGTCTATAGTAAAAATGGTAGTCCAGAAGCCAGTAAATATACACTTTAGGGTTAAAGTTCAATATTTGAGATGGTTTTAATCGACATCTCTCTCTCTCTCTTTCTCTACAGCATTTAAACAATAAGTATGGTTGCTCTGTTCCGCTTGTGCTTATGAATTCCTTCAACACACACGAGGAAACGATGAAGACCCTGAGAAAGTACCAAGCATGCAACTTGCAAATTCACTGCTTCAATCAGAGCTGTCATCCACGTATTGTAAAGGAATCTTTATTCCCTTTGCCAAGTGTTATGGGGAAAAAGACAAACGAATTTAATGTTGAACAGTAAGTGGGAAAAATATAAAATAACCTTAAAATATTGAACTTTCTAGTGCATTAAATTCTGTTCATAATATTAATGTTTGACTCATATCATGTATTTAGGGTGATTTCAGTACAGGATGCAAACTTTGTAGCACTGGAGATTTGAAATTTAAAATTAATTTTGAAACTTTTTCTTTTTTGAGGGAATGCTACTCGTCTCTTGACTGTAATGCAGCCAGATTTGGTAGCCTACTGGTTATCGGATTAATGGGGGTTTCGCTGATCGTATAGACATTTTATGTTTTCTGCTCTATATGCTTGGTTTTCAGTTGGAATCCACCAGGTCACGGTGACATTTACCGCTCATTCTACAACTCTGGTCTCTTAAAAAAGTTCATTGATGAAGGGAAAGAGTTTATGTTTGTGTCAAACATTGACAACCTAGGAGCTACTGTGGATATTAATATCCTTTTAACTTAAATGAATAGTATAATACAGGGATCCACATTAGCAGTTGTCAGGTTGTCTGAGACGACTAGTTATTAAGTACTACAGACGAGTATCAAAAATCACAAGCTCATCCAGTGGGCGAGTAAGTTTTAAGTAGCTAATTTTTTCTTTACTTTCTCACCAGTCAATGTACCTGAGTTTTGAATGTCCACCAGCCATTTAGTGATTCCATACTGTAGTAAACAGAAGATTAATTTTCTGTAAACTTTGTTTCATTGCCCATACGACATCTTACTCTCAGAAGAGAAATGTTTGCAGGCTCAATTTTTAGTTCTCGACTTGTCACAGCAATATGCAAACACGAAGACTCTCACTCTTTCGCAAAATGTAGTGCTACTTTGACAAAGTGTTGCCACCATGGCAGAAGAAAAAAAGGTGAGTCTTGATCTGAGCAAAGTTCTAATTATGAATGAGAGCAATTTGAAAGCGTGCATTTTTACCATCATGGCAGCGAAACAGGCAGGTGGAGACTTTGATGTTGTTGACAAGGGGGAGGATTTAGATGAGAATGACAGTGGTTTTGAGGATGCAAGTCACCTGGACAGCGATGTTTAAGAATGCCAAATTGAAAGTTTGATCAAGAAGTACTCATAATAAACGCAGCAAATCAATGCAAAGTAGGTCTATCTTTTAAGTCCGTGTAGTTGAATTATGTAAAATGAAAGTGACGGGAGCCTTGCTGCAGTGTCACTGCAGTAACATAGTGAAAATAAAATACAACCTTTCCACTTAGTTGTTGTTAACTTTCAGTTTTTGACTGTATTTTAATTATTACACAATTTTGAACGGGCAAGTATCTTTTCTGACATCCTTGCCCGGCTGTTGAGTTCGAAAAAAAGCTAAATAAATATGGACCCCTGTATAATACATGTAATATTATTTTGATGTCTCAGGAGGCTTTGTGGCTTTGTGGCATTTCTTGAAAGCCCCAAAACGTTTTCGGCCCTGAAAAGCCACTCATAAAAATATGAACTACTTATTCTACAAAGCTGTTATTTTAGCTTGTCTTTAAGATAAGAAATGTTTAACTTATAGCAATGTTTCATGCTTAGAAACGTCTTTGTTTACAAGATAGTGTGAATTATCATGCCCAAACTCGACCCGAAAAGTTTTAGGGCTTTTGAGAGACGCATGCCTGAAGTGAATAACTCCCCCCCCCCTCCCTCTTGTCTCAGGATTAACAAGCGTGTCTTTAAATTGCAAAATTCCTCTTTATTTATTGGGTTTGGTTTTTTATATTATTTCATAATATCACCTTATTCTTATTCCTTAACTGGGTCCCAGATATCCTAAGCCACATCAATAATCCTCCACAGTCGCCTGCGCCGGAGTTTATCATGGAAGTTACTGATAAAACAAGAGCTGATGTCAAGGTTCTTATAGACATTCTTATTTAGTATTAAGCTGCATTGTGTTTTAATTTCTGTGTTTTGTTTTAGGCATCTATTGCTCAATTTAGACTTGCGTGACTCAGCCAATTTGTAAAAAAATTGTATGAATTAGTCCTTAACCCATTGACACCTGGCAAGCTTCGAAAAAATGGTACTTTTAAGCAACAAATGGCCTTTTTAGCCCTGTTTGATCCAGTTTCATCCCAATCCTCACGAAACGTGCTTTCTAGTATGAACAGTTGCCGTTTCTTTCGGTTTCAGGACCTTTTCTAGCATTTTGAGTTCGGGCATGCGCACAATTCAAAATTTTGAGAAAATTTTACGTGAAAAACTCCCCCGTCTACGGCTCTTTGAGATTTAGCGCACAAGCCCGTTGCTTTCATTCTCATTTTGATTTTGCTTTTTGCTGCCAAGTTAGCCATATGACCATGGTTTCTGGTGATGAGAAAAGTTTGGCCTCAAAGCTCGATTGAAAAGGAAAGAGTTGGCCAAAAGTAGCAGTCATTGGGAATGCCATGATTTTCTTGTGTTTTTGAGGTAAACGTCCCATGGTTTTCTGGCTGTTACTCAGATTTACTTGATCCAATCATTGTCGTTCAGGCAGCATTTACAAGATCTTTTTGCATTGCATCGACTGACTATTAAAGCTTTTCAGGGTGACTTAAACTGATGACGTCAGTGGGTTAATTTTGTGTGCTCAGCCTCACGTAGTTACATAATTTGTACTGACATGTGACCCTCCCCGTGCAACCACCTTTACTTGACTCCTTTTCCGAAATACCAAATAAAAATTTTTCCGAACATCAAATTACTATTGTTTAAAGTCTCTTGTAAGCAACCATCTCCCATAAAACTCCACCTGTCATAAGTGACTGTGACCACTTTTGAGCTGATGGTTGTAAATTTTCTATTGTTTCTGACCTTTGGTGAACAACCACTTGACACATGATCCAATCTCATCATCATCATTGTCATCATCATTACAATGGCCAGTGTCGCATAGGGCGCGAACAAAAGAACTCAATTCTGGCATGCTTTTGACTAGCCATATTTTGAGGCATAATGTAACTGTGAAATGATGAGTTTGTAGTGTAACAAATTGTACTTGTACAGTACATATTAAAACACAAACTATATAATGTCTCAGATGAAGTCAAGCGTGTTAAACAGTTTGCTGCAGTCTGGTGATTTTGAGGCATAAATCTCTACTAGAGAGCTGGCAAACCAGACCTCATCAGTTCTCCATCATTATTTACCACTAGACTTATGAGAACAGTAGTTGAGCTAAAAAAATTTTTTTGGAGGTATCTTGAAACCCACCCCACACTATGTAATTCATAAGGATCAACAAACATCTGCAGTGGGAAATCTTTCCAGTGTGTGATACTGGAACACTAAAAAACAAAGTTATGTTACTTTGTGACTACCAAAAAGACATTACACTGCAGGCAAAGGATGCTTAAAAAAAAAAAATTAGGGCCCTTGGCCTGTGGTCTGTCTTCTTTTAGGCTACCACCTATAAGCAAGCATACCTAGGCTTGGCATCTTGGATGGACAGTTATGGGAGGTCAACTGTATTGGCAATTCAACCTGTGTATTTTGATGGTTCATTATTCAATTGGTAGATATGACAGCAGTAAGACATGATGATGATGATGATGATGATATTGTCAGCAAAGATAATAATGGAAAATTAGATGATTATGTTGGTGATTTTATTTTTTGTGCAGGGAGGAACACTCATAGAATACGAAGGAAAACAGAGACTGCTGGAGATTGCACAAGTTCCCAAAGAACATGTAAGCAGCTATATTATGCTCATGCTTGTAGGGGATGAAAACATTCTAACCTGTGGTTATGTTCGGAAGTTGGTGTACGATGAATATTTTGGATGGCGCATTTTTCAGTGGACCTCTTGTGCTAAGTGTACTTTATGCAAAAACATATATAACTATTTTACTTAGTAAGCTTCACCTCAAAACATTCATTCTTTCTTACCAGCAATGATTTAAAATCATCTTAAATCTGAATGTTATCCATTTTCTTTTTCTGTAGGTTGACGAATTCAAGTCAGTCAATAAATTCAGGTAAGCCAAAGCGACCAAATTACAGAAGCGGCGGTAGTTTTAGTACCTTTCAGCCATGATGTGCTTTTATGTTTTTAGGATTTTCAATACAAACAATCTGTGGATGAAACTGTCTGCCATCAAGAGACTTCTGGAAGAGAATAAAATGCACATGGAAGTTATCGTTAACAACAAGGTAAGAAAACCAGAAACATGTAGTGATGCGCTTGTTGCTAAGTACTTGTTATAGTAATCCGTGTGGCAAGTGGGGAAAGGGAGAAGCGCAGATGCAAGGGAAGGAAAAATTTGGTGTTTGCTACCATGCTTTTGTTTAATTGTTCATTATTCATGCTTGCTCGGTGGACAAAATTTTTATTTGATTCAAATACTCGGGTGAACAAGCCCAATAGATCAGATCTAGGACAAATACTATTTTAAATGCCCGGCCCCAGAATGACTAGGTTAAAAGAAAAGATTTTGAGTATTTTGTTCTCTTAGACACTTGATAATGGGATGCGTATTATTCAACTGGAGACAGCTGTTGGTGCGGCCATGAAGAACTTTGAAGGAGCACATGGTAAGAAACATTGAGTAAGCTTTTGCTGGTCACTAATTTATATCAGCTGTTCCTTTGTGTTCAGCTGATCGGTTTTTTTATCAGGGTAAATAAAGACATCATCATCATTATTATTATTACTATTATTATTATTATTATTATTAAGTTTGGGGTTTCATAATGATTGTTAACTGTGCTTTTGTTGTCTCTTTGATAAAGTAGACAGACATGGAGCTGTGAAACGTTCTGTTGTTACTCAGTTAGTTTACTGCCACCTTCTATCCCTACTCCACCCTTGTAGGTATAAACGTGCCAAGAAGACGTTTCCTTCCGGTGAAAACCTGTTCTGACCTGCTGATAATCATGTCAAACCTGTATCAGATGAAGCATGGCCGACTGGAGATGAATCCGCTCAGACAGTTTCCGTCAGTGCCCATAGTACAGCTCAGCGGTGGATGCTTTAAAAAGGTGCGTAGGCACGTCCAACTCCATGATGTGTTTATGGACTACATCACCGTCCGTATTATTCTTTGTGCGAGTTATTCAGCGATCCGGCGTACGAACTTTGTAGACTGCAAAACAGTCGTATTGTTTGCGAACCTGCGTTGGTCGGTGGAAATGCGCAATCTTCGAGCGAAGGGTCTAGAGCATGAAATAGGCGAGTGAGAGTCTTAAGGGGAAAAAACGACTGTGCATGTACTGCAGTCTACGAACTGTGCGTTCTAAGTACAAAAAGTCTGGAGCGAGTGTGAATATGGAAGGTGAGACTGGGGAGAGACAAGCACTGGAAAATTCAGGCGCTTTCGGTGCTTCGTGCTTGGGAGTATATGCATTTCTGCCGAAAAAAGTGACTGTTTTGCAGTCTAGAAGTCTCGACATTTCACGTTTTTCCTTCGTTTTGTTGCTTGAATTTAAACAAAAAGGAATTTAAGCAAGCACAACTTACAGTGACTTGCACTCGTGCATTAAAAGATCTAAAAATTGTGTCAAGAAAAAGCTTAAACATTCCACTACTAAAGCAACTCTTGTTGTCCCCAAAAGCGGAAATTTAGAACTATGTTACATATTTGCTGTTGATGTAGTGTGGGCAAACGCGAAGAAATGTAGCACTTATGATCAACAGAGTACATGCAAAGCTACTACGGGCTGCTTATTAACCTGGAAGTCTGATGTCGTACGGTACAATCTAAAGTTAATCCGCCTCGCCCCGTGAGGCTTGGGCCGAACACGATGGAGCTCGACGGGTTAACTCGCGGTGATGTCGCATTTGATATTTTGACATTTGATATTTTTCCGAGGAAGACTGGTAACAAGGCTGAAAGGCAGAAAACTACTTGTAAAATTTATTTATTTCTTGTTTTTGTTGTTGTTGTTGTTGTTGTTGTTGTGTCTGGAAACAGGTAAAGGACTTCTTATCCCGTTTTGAGACCATCCCTGATGTTCTGGAACTGGATCACTTGACAGTGTCTGGTGACGTCACATTTGGCAAGGGTGTGTCCTTGAAGGTACGTTTTTGTGATAAAGAAGCCGTTAAGCAGAAATAGCAATCTACAGATAGACAGGAATGCATACCTGCAAGGGGTGGGGGCAAACAAATTGAGACTGGACTAGCTAGTGATCAGGTTAGTCGCTCAGGCGAGCAGAGCACCTTTGTGAGCCTGTAGACTGGCTACCGTCAAACAAGCAGGAGAACAACCTACATATTGATGGGAAAGCGAAGCTTTGACGGATGGACGGACGGACGGATGGACGGACGGATGGACAGACGGACGGACAGAAAGACGAACGGACGGACGGACGGACGGACAGACAGACAGACAGGCAGGCAGGCAGTCGGGAAGATAGAGAGCTCCACCACCATATCCACAGGTGCACAAGAATACAGGAGAGAGATAGGAGAGCGAAAGCGCAAGAGGACAGCAATTTGGAACGCAAACTGAATCGCTTAATGTCACTGGTTTTGTTTTCTGTTTTTGCAGGGTACTGTTATTGTGATCGCGAATCATGGTGACAGGATCGACATCCCTTCAGGATCAATCCTAGAAAACAAGATCGTCTCCGGGAACCTCAGAATCTTACAACACTAGAACATATGTCAAACAACTAGCCTTGTACTTACAAATACAGAAAGTGCCTCCTGGAGTCGCCCTACCAAAATTAATAATGTTTCCGTTAGAATGAAAAAGCACAAGACTCATAATTTGTTTAGTCCGTGCATTAGGAAGTATTACAGTACAACGCTAAATTTTGGCATGCTCCCATTGGTCAAAATCGATCACGTGACGCGATAGTGTCTCTCCTCAGCGGGCGCCTATCAGCGCGTAGGGCCCATTTTGGCAATTTTCGCACAAAATTTAGCGTTGTATAATAAAAATACTAGAGTTCTTCTGTCTCAGGCCCTATGTATGATAGGTTCCCTCGGAAATTTAATGTTCAAACTTCATATAAGCCCTCGAACTACGTTCTCGGGCTAATATTTGTTGTGAGCATCAAATTTCCTCGGGAAACCTATCACGCGATAGTGCCCTCGACAGAGGAACTCTATTGTTTAATTATCATATGATTCGTACAGCCCCAAGCGCGCGCGCTTTCATTGGAAAACCACCACACGCATTAGTGCGAGCGGGGACTGGAAAAGTCGTATAACCCAGTTAGAAACTTTCGGGGCCCCACGCAATGTGATTTAAAATGATTTTGTCAACTGTAACATCTTAGGTTTGACTTTGAAATGAATAACGATAGCAAACAAAGTGAAAATCTATCACTAGTTGTCTTGGTAACCTTTGTGAGTCGACCATAAACAGTTTTAAATTGGCCATACGACAAAATGCTTGTTAACTGGGTTAGGTTGGGCCGGACGGAAAAATATTTGGCTTGTCGATCATTGCGCAGGAGCCAAATATTTTCCCATCCGGTCCTCTCACTTGGTCAATAAGCACATAATCTTTGATTGTGTTTCACACATATTTTTATGCGCAGTTGAACAAATACGCATAAAATTTGTGTATTATATATTATTATATGTTATACTATTATTATTCTAGAATGTTGATCATATAGGGTGACCTCTGATTTGTTGGGCAGCCGTTTTAGATCAACTTATGTAAACACGGGTATAAAAAGAAACAATAAATTAGGGCTGCTTTGTGGTGTCATAACCTGATGTAAACACTAAAAAGGCTTCTTGATCAGCGGGTGTTCGACGGGAGAGACTCTAGAGTAATGGAAAAAATGATTTTTGATTGGCTGTTCACTGCACAGGTAGCCAAAGCTTTAGTTATGGCTGAAAGTACGGAAATAAAATCTGTGAAATTAACTATACTTTTTTGTTTATATCTTACTTATTTGCTGTCTGAGGCAAACGTTCACTCTCCGAGCGAGAATAAGTGTCTTTCTAATTTATCCTCCTACTGAGTATTATAATTATGAAAGGTGACACACAATTCACCCGCACCGAGCATACGTCTGTTCATTTAATGAGCTATATTTCTTGACATTTGCCATTTCCCTTCACAATTTCCTCAAACCAGAACAAATCCATAGTGAAGAAACAACTACCCGGGAAAAGTTCCATTTTTCCCCAACGTTTGTCACAATAAAACGGCAATATTTTGAGCTTCTTGCACAAGAAATCAAATGTCGGCGTTCGACTGCCGACCTCTGCGCACAAATATATGCAAATATGCTAAATAAATCGCACAAGACAAAATCTACTGTGTCGAGGAGGCAAGCACCGTAAGCAAGCGCAAATAGCCATGCTTCACACATGAAGCATCGCACCCCAACACAGCAGATTTTGTCATGTTCGCATTATTGTGCGAATTGTCCAATGAGATGAGAACAGCGGGATGAAATTGGCATATTTGCATATATTTGTGCGCAGAGGTCGGCGGTCGAATGCCGACATTTGATTTCTTGTGCAAGAAGCTCAAAATATTGCCGTTTTATGGCGACAAACTTTAGGAAAGATGGAACTTTTCCGGAGTATAATTGTTTCTTCTCTGTCAGTTTATTCTGGTTTGAGTCAAACTGGCGTATAGTAAGAAATATAGCTCATTTAATGAACAGAGGTATGCTTGGTGCGGGTGAATTGTGTGTCACCTTTCATAATTATAATACTCATTGGAAAGGTTAAATTAGAACGACACTAATTCTCGCTCAGAGAGCGAATTTTTACCCCAGATATCAAGTAAGATGTAAACAAAAGAGCACTGTTAATTTAATAGAATTTTATTGATTTTTAGTCAGCACTGAAGCTTTGGCTACCTGTGTTCACTGTAGCAAACCAAAGAACCGTTAACCGTTGGGTTCCTGTGGTAACAATTTCCATTGCCCCAGGTTCTCTCCCGGCAACCACCCGTTGACCAAGAGGCCTGGGGACTCTGGGTACGAGATTAGACAAAATTCGAAAGTACTTGTGTAAAAAGATAAACTTCCGAATTTTCCCAAACTCTCTTGTGGTTTTATTTGTTTGTGTACGTGCACACAAAGTCGCCGTTTCAATTGACCTGTCAAGTGATCAGACCACCTTCCTCTGCAAGTCACTCCAAAACCAAATAAAATTTATTCATATTTCAAATAAAGTTGTTTGTGCAAAACTTTTAGGTGATAAATTCTTAAACTAGCCATAATGCTGGACTGCTGCAGCTGTCCTTAATTCTGCAAAACTTAGTTCGGAGCACGAACGAGGGTGTGTTTAGCGAGGGTGAAAATAAAGTAGTGCGAGACTGGTGTGCCGCGCAAGGGTCTCGCGCGAGAGTCCACGCATCGTGCCTATCCGCTGCGAGGTATAAAATAAAATTAATGCTACACGTGTGTACGTGTTCTTATATTTCCATGAAAATTTATCGGGAGGCTATCTTTCCTGCATGTATTTTCTTCAGACGATCACATACGTGAGCAGTGTCGCCCTTTCAGGGATAGACGAGGAAGCGCGAAATTCGGCTGTTCGTGCGGCGTAGAAACAAAAGTTGATAGTGTGAAGTGGGAAAATGATATCCACAAATTGAGTAGCATAGAAAGAAATTAACCGCAAAGTCATGGAGTCGTTGCGGTCAACCATCTAAAAAATGTTACCAAAACAGGAATTGCCTAAAATAGGCAAGGTCATAGGTTCCACTCCTGTTGGAAACTCGGGCTTTTTTCGAGTCGCCTGCATGCGTCACTGAATGAATAAAGATCTTTCTCATATATTGACCTGGCTTAAAATTCACCATCACGTTTGTGTCAACAATCACATCTCTTTTAATCTGGATAGAGTGTATAGAGAACCCTAAGACACTAACCACGAGAAAAGTTGGGTGACGTTGTGCACGTTCCAGGCCAAAACGGAAAACTTTCAGACTTTGTTGGAGATTAACTGGTTCAAACTACGACTAAAAACTAACCCCATTTTTCAGCACGAAGGAAAAAACGGAAACAAACTCTTTTTATACCTCTTCTGAGAAGGGGGATTACGTCATTTTAATTACATGATATCGAGGGCAAGAAACTGACCAATGAAAATGCTCAATCTATTGTACATAAATAGCTGCCATCTTGAAAACAACTGAGAACAGACAGGTGAAAAATGGCGAAATTTTGACAACTAGAATATATATCCTTGAAGTGTTGCCCGGGAGATGAGCTTCGGCGAAATCATAACCCTCAATGTTGGTGGAAGAAAGTAAGCATTCTTTGTCCTTGAAATTCTTTATTAGGAATCCGTGGTGTTAGTTTACTGAGTTTGGTGGTTACTAGCTGTGTGATACAGATACATCTAGATCTGCCATCTTGGAGACAGGCTAAAGCTAGTCTGTTCCAGCTATTTAATCTTACATGGATGTTTTGCATTGATAAATCTATTCCTTTCCTAACAGGGGACATCATTACCTCTTCAAACAGGCAATCAAAAATTTATTACTGGATCTTTTAAAACTAAGCTTATATATTTTCGTGTTGTAAACCTGATGTTCGCCTATATAAGCTTATAAGCTACCGGAGACTTTGTAGTAAACTTATATAAAACGCTATTTACATGCAAGTTTAGTTTATCATGCCGGGATCCTGAAAGTTGGAAGTAGAGAATTTGAATGTTAAATAATATCAAAAGTACGTA
>Ga0126336_10001325_pt1 | contig 12664 bp, 10 predicted proteins | sample SidCmetagenome_FD_92530 | JGI IMG/M metagenome (GOLD analysis project Ga0126336, IMG submission 92530) | Coral microbial communities from El Islote,Puerto Morelos, Mexico - Siderastrea C C metagenome | ecosystem: Host-associated > Invertebrates > Cnidaria > Coral | place: El Islote,Puerto... | reverse complement strand
GCAAACATGCTCCAATTCAGAATTCATTGACTTGCACTGTAACAACAGCAATTTTATTTCAATAAATACAGTACGTATTGTGCTGGCCCGCACTCAGGAGACATGCTATATGCTACGAAGAAGGGAAATTTAGAAATAGTACAATCGTCACCCTTTACTAAAGACATAACGTTTTAAAAATGTCTGCTTAAGAAATTCCGCTTATGCATGGGAGGGACCCATCTGAGGTTACCATAAATTACCATAACGTCTTTATAGTTTTTGCTAGTTTGAGGCTGGTAAGATTTTTGCCGGTTCCGTTTTCTGGACGTTCGAGGAAATCACGTACCAATAGCTGATAGAATTACAAAACTTGCAAAATCCCTCGAAAAAGAAATGAGAAGGAAGAAAAAGAAGGAAAGCAAATAGCCTGCACGATCCGAGCCACTTTCCCCTCCGACCCTTTGCGTTTGGCCATTAGAGAAAAGAAGACCTTTAGTAGCTGTAAGTCAGCCTGTGTACCACGTGACGGATAAATTAAGAGTAGCTATCGCATTTTTGTTTGCGCTAGTATCGCGGAAGGATTTATTTTCGTGTGAAAACGGATTTCAATAAAAACGTGTCCATATTCGTCCCCTGTGCGTCAGTGAGTCAGCGCTTGCTATAAGCTACAACTAGTCCTCAAAGCTCTATCGAAGCATACGTCACACAGCCCTATTAATAACAATATCCGTCAGAAACCACTCTAAAATTTTTCAAAAATGGCACTTTTCCAGCTACTGTTATTATTATAGCTGAGATAGGTCAGATCTGAAAAAGTAAAACAACAGTTTGCTGTTTATTTCCGACCGATTAAGGATGAACTATCATTAATGTCAAATCAACACTGTTATATTTTTATCCTTGCTAGTTGTATCAGACCATGGATATATTGAGTTTACAATCGGATATTGAATTGTTGATTTGATCGTTGAAACAAATCACCGATAATGAATTGGAACGCTTGCAGGAATGAATGTTCTGCTAATTAGACCTGAATTGCCTGTTACTGTAGTGAGGTGTACGTTTTAATGGCAACACAGCGATAAAGCGACAGCTTCATAATAATGAGATCATTAAACCAGTATAATTCCTCGAAATGTGACGTTTTCGAGAGTATAATATGGTACTAGACACATAGGGGGGCACACATTTTCCGGTGTGTATGTAAGATTCTTAGATGATGTGATATTTCTCACCTCGAGGCCTCTAGACTTGTTTTACATGTATTAGGAAAAAATATGCTGTGAAATATCCTTTCGAAAGTCCATTCCCACTTTGTACATGCATATGAAAGTATACAGGAACAAGCAACACTAAAATCCTTTGCCTGCAAGTACAGGCACGTCGGTTTACGGACTGCCACAACAAAGAAACAAACGAAGTTTGCAAGAAAGCATTACATTCCCCGGTCAGAAATATCTCACAGCAGTCCTTCATCGCCTTACCACCAAAAAACAGGCGAAATCGGTTGCGAAGTAACCCTAGAAAATTTACATTCTCAATTTTTTCCTCTTTTAAACCAAACAGAGCAGCTAGGGTTGGTAGAAGATCAATATTGAAATGCGCTTTCGATTTTTTTTTCTAGTGCCGAAAAATCGCGTGGTTTACGAGAATAATGCTAGGTTCCGGTTTTTCGGCTCCCCACCCCAACACTACATGCCGCACGTTTTTGTAAACTTCCGGTTGGAATAAACCGGTTCTTTGATTTCAGAGTGCATGTTTTGTCAGAATTTATCTTTGCGGAGTAGGTTGGCGGTTTTCATCATTGAATGGGTGACTCATAGCTCGAGGCTATTTTCGGCTTATCAGAGAGAAATTTGAACCCTGTTACCTCACTTATATTTTTGCAACGGGCTTCGTATTACAGCATCGGTCACGTGATCACCGACTCAAACAAAAAATTGAAAATGGCGGCCATTGTTTGGTAATAACGGAGACGCGAAAAGCAAGCTTCTCGCTCCGGCTTCCAAGCCTCGTTATGTCCAAGAAAGCGAACGAACCACGAAGCGTAAACGTTGCTGTTGTTGGTTTGTCTGGATTGGATAGAGAACAAGCATTTTATGGCGTGGGGAAGTCGTGCTTGTGTAATCGGTTTGTGCGACCGTTGGCCGACGAATATATTACCGAACACTCCTCTGTGTTCAGTTCGTCTGATTTTGGCGGCAGAGTGTTGAATAACGATCATTTCTTGTATTGGGGTTATGCTACGAAGACAGCAGATGATGGTAGTGAATTTGTAATCCATGTGATCGAGCAGACAGAACTTATTGACGATGGAACTCTTATGCCTTTATCTCGAGGTGGAATTGCACCCTACCCAAAACGATGCGCGATTTCAAAACTTTCCTCTCTCGAAAAGCTAATGTATATTAGCCGAGATCAAGTTGCTTTACAGAATGATTACGAACAAGTCTGTCTACCTGGGGGAAAAATTACTATCGACGGGTTTCTAGTCGTTTACGATGCCGAAGCGACTCAGTCGAAACGGCTCGAAGAACAACAAGAACGGTTGCTGTCATCGATTCTCACTTACGTGCAGAAGAGTAAAAAACCTTTTGTTGTTGTAGCGACGAAATGTGACGATACACAGCTTAATTTACTGCAAGAAGTTCATCGTTTTGCTCAGTCGAAAAAGTTGAACGTTCCTATCATCGAGACATCCTCACACGAGAATGTAAATGTCGACCTGGCGTTTTTAGCCTTGGCTCAACTCATCGATCGTGGAAGGGTGCGTTCTAAAGTGATCCCTTTTGCGGAGGCACAGAGAACTCAGAGAGATATATTAGCCAGAGCTGTACAGGATTTTCAAAGGCTCATAGATAGGACAGTAACTGATTTTCGTGCGATGTGGAAAAACACGAAAAAGTTGGTCGAAAACGAAAGGGAATTTCAAATTCACCGCGATCTTTGCGGGCTCGAAGCGTGCAAGAGACTCTTCAACAAGCACATTCGAAAACTTAGAAAGGAGTTTGAAGAGAGAAAGTTGAATGGTTACTTGTCTAGGCTTCCTAGGGCTTTGGATGAACTTATGCCGACTGCATCGTCGATGGACTTGTGTCACTGGAACTGGCAAAATTGTCAAAAAGCGATTCGAAACCACAAGGAGTTTTTAAAATGGATGATTGTTTTGCCCGAGGAAACGGCGTGGAATGAAAGCGATCATTTGCTCACGGACGATCTTCGTGTTCCTTTCGACGTTCTATCTTTACCGCAGGCAGAACAAGTCTTCCAAAGTCATGCCGTGAAGTTAAAAGCCGAAGAGAAACGCCTTCGAATGCAAAACGAATTCAGGAAACTTTTGGAGTTGACTCCGCAGATTAGACCGGGTACGATGTGGGTCGATGCGGCTGTTTTGCTTCAAAACGAAGAAAGTTTTCAGTACCTGACCGACGCAGACAAAACAAAGATCTTCGACACCTACCGTCGTGACATTACTGAAAAAGCCAAAGCCGATTTTCAGGAATTATTATTTGAATCAGCAGGGTTGTTTTCAAAACTGGAACCTAATACGCGCCCCTCGATCTCTCAAGAGGACATGCGGTTGATCAAAGACGCTCTCAGCGAAGACGATCGGTACAAACGACTCGACAAACTCGACAGTGATCGAGAAATTGGCCTTATAAATCACATCGCGTTGTTATACAGTCCAACGCGATGTTTGAGTGGAGCGGAGAGGTGTCGAGATCGCCTCATGCAAGAGGTTGTGGCCACAACCACCTACAGGTAAGCTTATCTATCACCATTCGAATTTTATTCTTTTGTAACGCGATTGTAACTTACGACCGTGGTAATTTTAACTCAATTACCAATTTCCACTCGGTCGCTTTTGGAATCTCTCTCGGGGTGGTACAGTAAACTCAACACATGCTATAATCTGTGCCTAAAGTAAGGTGTTAAAGCTTTGCTAGTTCGTTTTATTTCAGCTTGACATTTTGAAGTATTTTCTTCGCTCCGCGGATCTCTATAATTTTATGCAAGTTAAACGTTCTCTTCGTGATTGAAATTTTCTTTAAAGTACACAGACATGTCCAGTCTTTTATTATACTTGCTGGCTCGCATTTCAAAATATTTGCAAACGTTTTGACAGTACATTTCAGTGAAAGAATCCAAAGAAGAATTGTTTTGTTTTCTATTCTTTTTTCACACTTGTGTTGGGTTCAAAGGGTTGCTTTGACGGGCAAAAATTATATGTACATATTTTTCTTTTTCGAGATTTTCCATGCAGAACATCTGTCTAACTTTCAAAGTAAGTGATGGCTAGTTGCCTCTCTTTTACCTCAATTTTGGGCTCTTTTGGAAGTAAAAGTTAATTTTTAATCATGCTTCTCCCTTGATACTACGTTGTTAGCAGGATATGCACTCATTCCAGACCTGCAGCTAACAATCAGACAGTTAATTTCAACTTTTAACTGTTGGTAGAGGTTGAAGGATGTCAAACAGACAGACAAGTGAATAATTTCTTCCGTTTAATTTGCATTTTTCCACTGGATTGCAACAAATTGTCTTTTGGCTTTTAGACCTACAAATCTTTTATTTTACTCTTAGTACTTTATTTACAGTTCATAAAGTATAACACCTCGATATTATGATCAAGTATGGCAGGAAAATTCTGATATTATAAGTTTTTAAGCTACTGCACATGGGAAGCATTTTCATAAATTTATTTAAATTCATTAGATACTTTCCCTGTTTTAGTACGAAGATAAAAGTTTACAGAATTCATTACAATTTATGGCAGTTATTACCATGTTTTGTCAGAAACAACTGAACGAAGATGAAGGAATCATTGTATAAATTCTGAAGGCTGTGATATCTGCAGCTGTCTTTTTTTGCAAACAAAAGATTACTTCATTGAAATTTTTGCATGCAATCTTTTTCTCTTCATTTTAGCACTATAGCAGGAAATTTTCTAATGTTGAAAAAAACTTAAAACAATTTGATGTTTATGATTCCGCAAAAGTTTAATTTTTTGGAAAAGTACTAAGCTTGAGCAGATTTCAGCTGAATTTATATGTTACGTTGATGAGCAATAATTTCTCTAGTATTAGCTCATGCTATCTACAGAAATTGCAAATTCAATTTAATTATGATTTTCAGGTTCTGGTATCTTCACTATCCTGCCGATAGCCCAAGGGTAGTAAAACAGAAATGATCGATTGTTTAAAATGTAGAGGAGTCAACTGTTTAAGCCAATACAGTTGACTTCGGGTAACTCGTACCCTCAGTAACTCGAAGCTCACGCGAACTCGAACCAAAGTTTGTTTCCCCCTTGATTTACTTCATACATTTACATTTCCTTGAACCCTTGATAACTCAAACCGCCCACTAACTCAAAGTGAATTCCTATTCCCTTCAGGTCATTTCCTTTATAATTTTGCCCTCGATAACTCGAACCTCGTTTGTCAAAGTGTAATGAGACAAAACATACCCCATAACACCGAATTTATTTTCAATCAATTTTCAAAAAATTGAGCAGCATTGTAGTTTTGAGGTGTCTAATTGTCTTTTATGTCACTTTCTTTAGTTTTCTGGTGTTTTTGTACACAAAATGTGTCAGTTCTTCCTGTGAGAATACATGTGATAAGTGGTATCAGCAGGAATCCCATCCCCCGATAACTGGAACTCCTGATAACTTGAACCTTTTTTTTATTTCCTTGAAGGTTTGACTTATCGGGAGTCAACTGTATTCCAATGAAATGAACGTTTAGCAATTATTCCACGTGCACACTTTCCACATGAGATGATACCGACAAACACGGCACGTAGCACAGAGTTGGTTACAATCACCTTGTGGAACAATGGTTTTTATTTAAATCTCTATTTTTAATTTTCTGTCTCTAGTAATCGTTGCCGAATTTTTTTTTTCATATTTTGGACAAAACTTTGCTTTGCAGTGAAAACTTTTGAATGTCACAGCACTTGATATGGCATCCAGTTTCCCATAAGTTAAAATGACAACCTGATAACCAGGGTGTGGTGTACCAGTGAGAAAGCCCCAGCGTCATGATACAGATTCTCCTCACTTGTCTCCATATATTTTATTGAGGACTAGTTGGGAGAAGCTGTTAAAACTTCAAGACAATTCATCTTTTGCGATCATTTCTTTAATTCTCATGACCTGTATGTGTTCTAATACATTGATGTGATGAGGAGAAATTTGATGCTGATTACTGTGAGGGCTTAAAGGGTTAAATGATGCAGTGTATTGAAGTGTTCCTTTGTAGGTACTTTATAGCTTTTCAGCCCCACCTCCCTGATTGAAATTACACTCCATTGTCCCCATAGGCTCATGTTCAATACTCCGTTTGAAACAATCCATGAACAGTGAATTTTGTGAACCCTGACCAATAAAAGTCAATGAAATGCCAGTTAAAGAAAGTTTGGAAATAAAAACTTGCTAACATTGATGGGGCCCAAGTAGACTCGCAAGTAGATGCAAGTTGGCCATCTCAGTGCATACTTAACTAAACAATAGACAGTGCAGGGTTCGTACAGATCCTGGAAACCCTGGAAAGTCCTGGAATTTCATTATGTCCTAGAAAATTAATGCAGGTCCTGGAAAATCCTGGAAATCTATTCACTCGTACAGTAATGTTTTCGTTTAAAACAATTTTCTCTAGCATTATTTTTGTATTTCTATTTCGTGAGGATTTATTGCTTCAATTATTGTGTATTTGGGAGCCCTGGAAAAATCTGAGTCCTGAAAAAGTCCAGGAAAATTGTTTCTGAGAAACGGTATGAGCCCTGACAGTGTGATTAGCTTGCATTTACATGTACTTGCATTGGGTGGTTAGATGGTCAACTATCTTGTGCCAATTTCCATTTGAGATTGGGCAGGATCAAAATCCACCCAAGCCATAACAAGTAATTGCAATGATTTTCTGTTGTTCAACAGGCCTCGGTTTATGGACAGCAGCGAAACCCTAGACAGTGATGACAGCCAGTTAAATCTGATGATTCTAGGAAGTGGAGGCTTTGCTCAAGCAATGGAATGTGAAATTCGGGTTTGTAGCAAAAGACTTAATTTTCAACATAGTTAAAATCATATTTTTTACTAATCCAAAACAGTCTTGACATGTTTCTTTTAACTTTCTATAATTTATTATTTGCCAGTCAGAACCCAAAATTCTGGAATGTTTATTGAGAAGATTTGTGTGCAACTTTCTTGAACTTTTTAGTTCCAGTCTCAAAAATTAAACAATGTGTATATAGTATTGTCCCTTCTTGTACTTATTTCCTCACATGTGCATGTTTTTTTTTTCTGAACTTGGTGGTTTTAAGAGACTTTTGACCTCTAGTTAAGGGTATTATGTATTCTTTACACCTAACTGTGTGTGACATTGCAGACTATGTCCAAAGTCCCATGTTCAACGAGCACTGATCAAGTGACATCTTTCTTCTATGCAGGCCCAGTGTTCGTATGGTGATACAGATGGACTGGAATTTGCCCTGGATGGGCGCATGTATGAGCTGGACTATCAGCTGGTTGATGGTGATGTGGATCTTCCAGAATATGCACTTAATGGAACAGACATGACTTCACAAGGTGATTACATGTAACCCTTCTTTTGTGGGGATAGCATGAACTCTTTAAACCCCAATATTGATATGTATATTCTCCTTACTGTTCTCTTGATGTTTCGTATAGTGCATGTTGGGAGAGTTTGTTTGAACATCAAGACATTTCATCTTTGGTGATCAATTCCTTTATTCTCATGACCTGACTGTATGATTGAACATGTAGTGATATTGAAGGGAGAAGTTACTTGCTGGTCTGCTCTTGGGGGTTAAAGGGTTAATTCATGAATTGTGCATTAATGCAAAAATTCATAAGTCGGTGAAGTATGATCATCATGATGACTCTGTGTCATGAAAACAGTCCTTACTACTATCACCCAGATGATCAGTATTTCACTGACTTAAATAGCATCCGGTTCGAAGAACTTGCGCAATCTGTTGAATGGCTTGGATCATCCGTTCGGAAAAAAGTTAACCAGGTGTTAGAACATGTAGCGTCATCTGTTGCAAAAAATCACGCATTCCGCGTTCGTCCAACCTGGGTTCAAACCTTTTACGATGCAAAAACTGTACATTATTAAATTGTGAATAAAAATTTGTAAAATTGATGCCTCTTATTTTAAAGCATATGGGGATCCCTACTCACAAGTGATTGTTCTTCAATTGAAGAACTTGCTTTTAAAAACTCATTCAAAGGTTTCAAAAAATTCTGCTTTTCATGTTTATCAGTTATTGTGCTAAGATGTTTTCTTCAATCAAATTAACACATCTTTGCACCCTTGAAACCCCTGTTAACCATGTCCAGGTGGAACTAGCAGGGCACATAAGCAGCGCACAAAATTAACTTTTTTTTCAAGGAGCCACCTAAATATTTCAAAGTGGTCACCGATTCCAAAAAGTTAGTCACCAGTTTTTAAAAAAATTAAAGAAAAATGGTTTTATTGCATTATTTTAAAGAGTTAGACCCTCCGGAATTACGAGTTTTTATCCTTAATGATGCTAGCATGCATTACAAACATCCAAATTAAAGAAAAATAAGCTTAACTTGATACATTAACAAAGAGAATTTTATCAAGAAAGATTGTACCAAAACAGTCAGCTTTATTTCATTCAAACGGTTCTCAAACAGCTGCAAAAACGCTGCAGTACTCTTACCCCCTCGTATAGTGTAGATCCTCTCAAAGCATTGCCTCAGAGGAAAGTGAATGTCTGGATCAAAATTATGCTTCATTTTCATTAAGTATAAATCGAAGAATGGTGAAGACCTTTCCTTTCAAATTGAGGAAAATTCACACCTAAAAATCGACTTCTCTTCTGATAGTTTCCCAAAATTGCCCCCCACCCCCACAAAACGTATGCGATCAATTTTCGTTTTCTATGTTAATGCTTTCTTCACCGTTGTGATAATTGGCGGCCATTGTAACTTACTGTGCTTTCACTTTTCAACATATGGAGAAGGGACACTAGAAGGGGCCATGTACAATGTAACTACTTGAAATCCTTGAGGCCTTAGGTGCCACTGGGCATGAAGAGGAAGAGTGTACTTGAAATCCAAGATGGCGTCTAGTGGCAGATTTTCTTCATGGAAGAAGAGCCGATTTTCTGAAACTAGCATGCTTTAATGCCCTTCACTGCCACGGATTTAGATTCACACATTTTCAAAAATTCACAAGGTCTTCAGGCAGGGTGTGATGAAGAATTCTACTTGCCAATTTGGCGACTAATTTTGAGGATTTGGTCGCCAACGCGGAAAATTTAGGCGCATTGGTGCCTGTATTAGGCGCAATTTCATGCCCTGATAAGTGGATCATATTTTATTTTTAAATTTGTGTTACCTGTTTATTGTACCACAGCCACTTTTAGCATCTTCAAACTTATGCTGATGACAACTGTTTCTAAAATGTGTTTTTTTTTTATTTCTCTTATACACAAAGACATAGACACATAGACATAGACATACTTTATTTGTTAGTGCAGGTTAAAGAGGGCAGCCAGACGCTGATGTGGACCTGCAATATCAATTCATTATAAATTTTAGTATTAAAGCATATAAAATATCTAAGAATCTGAAAATAGTAAAAATAGTAAAATCGCAGATGATGGAAGCTAGAATTATTACGATTAAAAAAGTATGTCAAGCAGTATAAATTTTAAAAAGCATATGAAAATGAATAAATAGGAAGATAAATAAATAAATACACAAATTATAAATAAATAAATGCAAACTGTATCAGCTCTTAACTTGGATGCATGTGTCGATGTGGTTATAATCTCCTCTTCTTTGAATTCTCGTAGGTTGTTTCTGTGTGTATGGCTCTCTTGAGTCATTGGACTTTATTCGTGACTGTTTAGATGAACTGAGTGTCAAGTCCAAATATGACAGTATTGATGAGTCAAACCCAATGCAGGTCCCTCCTCCGACATTCCTAATCCTTGCCAAGAATCCCAACAACGATGATACTATTCACAAACTGAGGAAGGAAGGACAAGAATTATCTTCCAGGTATGAATTTATTTTACAACACAAACTGCAAAAATGTGGCTGCTTTTCCGATGAACATTCGCTGTTAAGCCACACTCACTGGCAAGCTTACCCCTTAAATTAAGTTGTCTCGATTGAAAATTATATATCAATACCAATTATTAAGGCATCAATTTCATTTAAATCAAAGCCATGGAACTTTATTATTATACAGTACTTTCCTGTGGGCTTTTATTTTTAGTGGGCATTTTACTCATGTAGAAATTGTTCATGTTAATTATGCTTTGATATCCTTGGAAGGTTAATGGTTAAATGGTTAAGCATCAATCCTACAAACTACTTAAATTAGAAAAAAATGGGTATAAATTTCAGCCATCAATGTAAAATGTTGACGATCCCCATATGGAAAGGGGCTTTATGAATTATGATTCATTTACTATCAGACCTCTGTTAATGATCATTGTACATCTCTCTACAATGGACAAGTTTTCTGGTCTGAGTTCCTGATCGACTTATGCATGACAAATACTTTTCTTGAAAAGTTCCCATAACAGTTTATTCTTTACAACTTCAAAAAATCTGTTGGAGGGTTCCTATTGCAGGGAGTATTGACTGTACTATTATCTGTATTTTTGTCCCGATAACACTGTTTTGTGATTTAGGTACAATGCCACATTCATTGACCTGCCAGTGGCTCGCTTCTCTGCTGGGAAGATGATTCATGAAACCCAAGTTGTTGATGCAATGAGGGGACTGGTAGAGAACTTGAAGCAACAAGCTCGCACAGATTTGTCGACAGAGGATTTGAAAGACAGTGATCCAGACTTGAAGTATGAATTTAAACCTTCTTTAATTACATATCAAATACATCTTATTCAATGGTTTAACATATAATACACGCGGATATTTTGTGAGTTGCGTAGCAGTGAGCAAAATGTTGCACATTATTATTACAATGTAATATTAATTATTACTATCTCAGCTGCTACTCTTTCCTTGTCATTTGACAAACACTTTATTTGATGACTGTCTTTATTGTGGCACGTTTAAAGCTGAACCCTTCCTTTCTCACAGTAAATGGTTTGAACCCGAGTCTTGTTAAAAGTAAGCTGAGTATGATTATCTGTGTGAATTTAGTCCTGAAAAGGACTGTCAGTGGTGACATAGATTGTCCTTTTGACAACCTCTGCAGAAGTTACCGTCAGATTCAAAGCTTCTTACTTGATAGTCCGTAGGCTAGACAGGGATCATAAAAAATACCATTTGATTGGCAACTCATGGTAGTCCACCATTTCAAAATGGCTCCCTTTTGACAGTCAATAAATAAAACTCGTTTTGCTCCAACTTTTCTTTTTTTTTTGCTGTGATTGTTCCTCTACTTTGAGCAAACTCAGTAACGGGATCCCTTTCGTAACCTGTGGATTTTATCTCTAGTAAAAAGCCCCATTTGGAGGATGCCCAATCAGTTTTGTTTTATGCGACATAGAACCCGGCCTGTCCAATCGATGAAAATCGATCATCGGAAGCAATCAATATAATCAATATAATCGATAAAAATTAATCGATTATTATTGATTGATTCTATTAATCGATGAAAATCGATACTCACAATTCTCCTCCTCCTGATTGTATCGATTTTATTGATTATTATCGGTTTTAATAAATAAGTAATTTGTGATTTTTTACAACGTCTTGTAAGCAGATGCGTTGAAATTCAACCCCTCAACGTATCCGTTATTTGCCTGGAACGCGTGGACATAACACTGTCTTAAAATCACGAGTAAAATGAATATTATATTAATAGAAGGTGTAGTGAAGGGCTACCACGAGTGTGAATTTTTCTCTGCGCTATAATTTAGTCTGTGCAAGGAGGATCTCTTGTTATTTTATGCAGTAATTGGTACTTTAAAGAAACATCGTTCAACGAAACCACGTCTGTTCATATAGATTAGAGAGGGTTTGTTGAGTATCACGGCTTTCAACTAACGAGACTTTTGACAAGAAATGGTTTTCATGACGCTTTCAATCGAGTTCCTCTTATTTTTTAAAAAGTTTAGAGGAAAAGCAGGAATTATCCTATGGATCTCTTTTTACGAAGGGAAGAATTTAGGTACAAGTACTTGAACGCAGTGCAAAAGTATCTGAAGTCATTAAGACGACGACCGATGACAATCGATATAATCGATGAAAATTGATGAAAACCGATACTCACAACGTTTATGATCTTTGATTTTCATCAGTTTCCGATATCAATCAATTAATTGCTATTGATTAATATCGATTACAATCGATTTTATCGATTATCAGATTTCATCTCGATTGGACAGGCCGGGCATAGAAGCACACTTGTCGCTCTGAGCAACAAAATTTTTGAAACCTGATGTTGTTCTTGTTAGTTTTCCTCTTTTCCTTGTCCCTTCAGTTGAATCTTGCCAAATAATAGAATCTGCAGTGGGAGTTTTAACCATCTCTTCACACTTCATCCTTTATCTCTCTAGATAACAGGATTTCTTTTTCCACTATTTCAGGATTATGCTGTGTGCGATGTGCGGTGACCCTTATCCTGTGGAACTGATCCTTGGTCCACTGCTTCATCATCAAAATTGTTGGCGAAGTTCCACCAGGCCAGACACAATCATCTTG
>Ga0126336_10001324_pt1 | contig 12664 bp, 7 predicted proteins | sample SidCmetagenome_FD_92530 | JGI IMG/M metagenome (GOLD analysis project Ga0126336, IMG submission 92530) | Coral microbial communities from El Islote,Puerto Morelos, Mexico - Siderastrea C C metagenome | ecosystem: Host-associated > Invertebrates > Cnidaria > Coral | place: El Islote,Puerto... | reverse complement strand
TGGAAGTTTGGGTTCTATTTTAGAAAAGAATATGCCGCGTACCTGAGAATAAGCTGGGCAATCTAACAAAAAATGAGTTTCATCTTCAATTTTGTTGCAATTGCAGAAGTTGCATATTCTTTCCTTGACATTGCTCTCTAGGGAGGATGCATAGTATTGTTGTGGACCTGTTGTCCAAGACAGTGGTGTTTCTGTTTATTCAACTTAAGGCATTTATTTGTAATAACTAAGTAATTCTTAGATATGTGTCTACTTTTGCTTCAAATTGTTCTTGTAAAATATTCAGCAACTTTTCCTTTTAATTTTGTAATGAGCTGGATTATGGTAGAACTGTGTTGGCATCCGTCGCTGTAATTTCAATCTCATCTGTAATCATTATAATTGAGAAGGCCTAATTAACATTAGCTTCGTAGTTTCCTTTAGGCCTCCTCGCCACTGTTACCGTCATTTTTTCTTCTTTCCTTGTTCTTTAATTGTTATCTTTGTATTGTTGTCTGTGGTGTGGCAGAGTAAAAATAAATAAATAAAAAAGAAATAAATAGTACCGCTCAGTAGCTTTCATTTGAATGGTCACACTTTAGGATCTCATCCACGGACTCAAAAGTTAGAACCACCTTGTACAGCATAATAAACAGCACCACAGGAAAGTACTGCTCGGTGGCTTTCATTTGAATGGTCACACTTAAGGATTTCATCTACAGACTCAAAAGTCATAACCACCTTGTACAGCATAATAAACAGCACCACAAGAAAGTACTGCTCAGTAGCTTTCATTTGAATGGTCACACTTAAGGATTTCATCTACAGACGTAAACGTTAGAACTACGTTGTTCAGCATAATAAACAGCACCACAGGAAAGTAATGCTCAATAGCTTTCGTTTCAAGGGTACCACTTAAGGATTTCATCCCCACACGCAAAAATTGTAACCTCCGTGTACAAAAGTACCACAGACAAGTACATAGCAACAAACACAAATAGCTTGCAGTAGGTGGATATGAATTACAGATCTAGATAAAGCTACATATTCCCTAAAATTAAAATATATATATATCTGAGCAAAAAGTTGCTATATTTTGCATTGCTAATGTTATTTGTTATTTGCATTCCCTTTGTAAATTAAATTTAACATGGTTTAGGTCAAGCAACCTTTGTACCGTTCGACTGATTTCGAAATTTTTCACCAGATTACTCTCTTACCATTTCAGTTACTAATCGCAAGAGTTATTTCAAAATCGGTCGAGAATTAAAATTCCGGAAATTGCAAAAAACCGGGGGTAAAAGTTCTAGTTCAGTTTAAGTTCAGCGTGGCCGGAAGTTCAAAAAACTTGTGTGCCGGCTATACACCTGTAGCTGAAAGCTTACAAAATATACTTGCTAGGCAGACTAGTCTTGGCCTATGTCTTCATTAAGGTGCATGCCGGTCTAAATGGACTGTCACACTTCTACTAAACAGCGCAATCTTTGTGAAATAAACACCTTTGCATTACATGAAAAACAGAACGAGTAAACAAGGCAACAGGCTGGTAAAGTGTGCCAAATATGAAGCGAGCAGATTATATCGGTTGTACCTTCGGGTGCTTTTCATGTCATTTTTTTTTAGTTTCCATAATCGCATAGGTTTTATCATGTTTACAGCGAAGGGTGATTATCGTTAACGGTTTAAAATAAGCCTCCATACCTTAGGAACAAAATTCCTGCGATGTTACCTCCTCTAAATATCAAGCTAGGAGTTAACTGTTTTAATCTGTGTTTAATCTTTTTCACTCTCAGCAACGCTCGACTTCAAAAAACTGTTAAAAATAACAGCACCATGCAAAGAACTGGTACTGCTTATAACAGTCTTGTACAGCGTAATAAACAGTACCACGGAAAAGTACTCCTCAGTAGCTTTCGTTTGAATGGTTACGCTCAGTGGGGCGATCACCTCGTACGCCCATCCCTGAACTTAAAATACAACATTTTGTTTTGTCGCAGTTTTCCTTTCGTTATTTTTCAGCCCGCCTTTTCGTTAGGAGAGTAGGTTCGAATTGTTGATTGTTTAATTTATTATTTCATTTATTCTCTGTTTCTCGTATGTTCTCTGCGCTTTCCCCTTGGATTACAATACAACTGCATCCACTGGAAAACTGTTATCTAGAAGTAAAGCATGCATAGGGTTAATTCGATTTTAAATTGTATCAGAGATTTCGCCTAAAAACTAAAAGTCCCGTCGGAAGTTGACATGCTCTTAACGAACTGAATAGAGAAAATATTTAAGACCATATATGGTTAAGGGGGATTTATTTGCAGCATACGCGTATAGCTCACTATTTTGCACGTGCGAAAAAAATTTTTTTTGTTCTTAATACAAAATTCGCACGTGCAAAATCATATGTTGCATATAAGTTTAGCCTAAGAATTTGAAGAATGAAAACGCAGAATTCCACACCACTCAGTTACAGGATATTAAAAAAAATACTGTTACAGATTAACTAAAAAAATTAATGTCCTAGAGAGATAATCGTTTCAACTTTGATACTGTTCCAAATCAGCGGTCTCGTTTATCTAAGTAATAGTTTAAGCGTGCAAGTTGTTATCTTTGGCTTCAGTAATGTTAAATTGTTAAAATGGCACTTCCTTTGAGGTTATCAGGCCACGCGCGTAAAAAACACGCATAAAACAAGTCACGAACGTTTTGATTGGCTAATAACAGAATGTGTTCCTTCTGATTGGTCAGAGCAAGCTGCACGAGATTTTGTGAACAAATCAAAACCAAACGCAGAAGCGGTGCAGAAGCACAGAGCGTGTTCGTTTGAACTATTCCGGAGAAGGATCCGAGTTCTCGGAATAGACGGTAAGCGCAGTTCCTTTAAGACCCATTCCGTCGTCAGAACGAACGGAATTTAGAATTACGTTAATTACGGGGAGTTTTCCCGATAACAGATTGAACGGATAGGTCGGAATATATTTTGCTTGAATTAGAAAGAATTGATTTTTGGGGGAGAAGATTTTGTTTATTCAAACTAGGCAGAATTGCGAGCAGCCGTCTGTCTGCTCGGGATAGGCAGAATTTTGAAAAATGTTTGGTTTATTTGAAATACGCAGAATTATATCATTTTGCAAAAGCCCTTTACGCTTGGAATAGGTAAAACTGTGTTGTCTGGGAACAGCTCTTGAGTAATTCAGTACAGGAAGAAACAGTGCGTACACTTGAGCTAAAAAAAATTGCTCAAGTCTTAACCCTTAAAATCTAATTTCTCCTCACAAGATCATTACTTGGTCAAACATAGAGGACATGAGAATAACGGAAACGATCGCCAACGATAAAAAAGTTCTTGATGTTTAAACAAATTGTCGTGAGATGATTTAAAAAACTGTAAGAGGGCTAGCCGAAGGAGAGTATGCATTATAATTTTAGGGCTAAAGGGTTACGTTATTTACACACTGCAGAGAACATGTCATTCCGTTCATACTACCAACTTACATGGCTCACGTTCTAATGCGCTTGAATTAAGCCAGTCCTGTAAACATTGTATTTTCTCAGAATACTGAGAGCTGATTAGAAGAACTAAAACTCACTAGCAAAAAATCCAGCTTGGTCAAAACTGGCCAATCATGAATACGGCAACATAAGTGTTTGTCCGAACGTTAATAATCTCAACTTCAATCCTCAGGGAGGTCTTGACAAATGTTGACGGGAAATCGCTAAACCTATGTACAGACAATCAATCGCTTCTGCAAAACGTAAGGATAAAAAAAATACAAGCAAGTACCCGAAAATTCGGGAAAAACCTCACTCACGACAATTAGCTGCTCAACACAATAATTTTATACGTCTTTCGTTAGTCAGTTGTATCGTATGATGCAAGGGTTTAGTTTCTAAAGAAACTGTGGCGCTGCGTCGGTGGGGAGGTGAAACGCAAAAATTTGGATTTATCAACTGAGTTGATAAAGTGGCCAATTTACCTCATCAACTCAGTTGATAAATCCAATTTTTGTGTATCGTAACATGGCTCTTTCTAGATCGATAGAGGAGAGACAGGGCTTTCCTCTTGTTTTTGCTAACATTTTTATGGGGAATCAGGAAAAGTTCTAAAGTGCAAAATTTTGAGCCCTCAGAGATTTCATTTTACCGCCGATACGCTGGTTATACCACTGTGGAAAAAGAAATTGACCATAAAATACCTTTCTTCGACATTCTTATCGATGATAATAGTTCCCATTTGCCGATCGTAAGAAAACCTTACCGGCCTTTTAACTAATAAATTTAGGCTCACCTGATATTCTCACAAACTTGGTTTTCACGTAATTGTCGATAGCACTTATCATTATTAACACTCAGCTAGGCTTTCATAAGATATCAAAAAACTTACGCGCATCCCCAGGAAAATCTTTTCCCACTTATTTAATCGAGAGGGTAGTCAATTGTTATTTAAGTGGGACTCAAGACAACTCCTGTCCTTTTAGTTGCGCCTCTGACAGGGTAATCATGTTTCATTTTAAACTTCCTTACATAAACCTCTTTTCCAGTGTTACGCAAAACGAATTCGCCTCCTTCTTCTTACACGCTACTGTAATAACTTACGTATTAAATTAGTATTCTCTCTTCTTTAAAGACTGGTACTGAATCGGTTTACTTCGAACGATCGTATCCCTAGCAGGCTCCGCTAGTCATTGTGTGCAGGCGTTAATACTTGTTGTATTGGCATTATTAATTATATGCTTTCGTGAACAACTGGCTACTGATATGGTCTCTCACGTATTTAAGCACTGTCAAAATTCAGGAAATTGTCACACAGTATTCTCTCCTACCTTATTTGTTTCAGTATTTGGGATCGTGCTACCATCAGTTTTCAACTTAAAGTTGTTAGACTAGCAGCTGCATCACCTTTATTTAAAACTTTCTTTGTAATTTTCACTTTGTCACCTACGGCTTTTGTTATTTGGCTTCTCATTAGCAGTTCTACTGAACTAGTATCAGACAATTATTTTAAATTGAACTTTGTACTTTGTGTTGTAACTGACGATGCCAGTGGCATCATTCTTCGAGACGGCTTCTGTCGAAACATCTTCAAAACTCAAGTGTTCAGCTTTTCTTTAAAGAAAGAACCTATACTTCTTCTGTAAGTATGTTCAAGTATAAAACCGCTCAAGTGACATTTCCTCAACCTTAACCCTTTAAACCCTGATATGAAAATGCATATTCTCCTTACTGTTCTCCATACATTTCTTATGGAACTAGGAAAGAGAACTGTCTAAATACCAAGACATCGTATCCTTGGTGATCACTTTCTTTATTCTCATCACTTGAATGTTTGAACAAGTAGTGATAATGTAAAGAGAAATTTCATTTTCGTCACTGTTAGGGGTTAAAGGGTTAAGGAACTTTCTCGAAAGGAAACAATAAGTACACGCGTGTACTAATACTGAAACAAAGTAAGTTTAAACCACACCTAATGTGCTTTTCTGGCGGAGCTCCATTCCCGGCCTGCATCAAACGGTTACTTGCTTACTCTCCGAGAAGGCCGCTGTATTCTGCGCGGTCCCTGAGCTTTAGAAATAAATCATTGATATGAACTGCACGAGAAAGTCAACCTCTTATATCGCCTAACTTGAGCAGTCTTTAAGGTAACTAAAAAAACAACAAACTAACAAACAACCAAAGTTGCGTTTCGATAGACGTATCATTCATCCAACATGTTTTCTTTTTTTGCAATCGAACTCTTGACCTTTGCAGTGTAGAGCAAACATATTCTACAAACTGAGCTCTGAATACTGTACATTACTTGCAAAAAATTTCGGACGATTTTAATTTCGGACAAAAATAGTGTCCGAAAATAAAACCGTCCGAAATTTTTAAGCGTCCGAAATTTTAAGCGTCCGAAATTTTTACAGTACAGCACAAAACTTGAAAGTACTTTCTTGGGCGACGCCATCACATTTTCAAGGACAATATACATGATATAGCTAAAATTCATAAAGATTTTATGAAAGACAAAAACATAGAAAAATTCCATTTTGCAGTTACTATTTCAATCTTCGATCCAAGCCCAGTTTTATGATTATTGCATTGCCAGTGCCAGTGGTGCTAGTCCTCTTCTGCTTCATCATCAATCAACCCAATTAAAAGGTCCTCTTCATTGTCACTAGCGTGTGGTTCTTCTTCTTCTGTAGCTGTTGGTGACTGAGGTGATTGATCCAGAAGCTCATAGTTCTTTTGAACAAGCTCTTTGAGACGAAGAAGAAGAAACCGCTTGCTGTCGTCAATTTTAAACGCAGCTCGGAGGACTATCTGAAGCCCTTCCGTTGCAATTGGAGAAGGTCTATACTTTTCATCCTTAACTGTTGTATCGATACTACCGAACTCTAGTTGAGACGCTGCTTGAGAGTGACAAAAGCTTGATTGAATTTGTGTTTTTCCCCTCGGTGTATCTGTAAAACCTTGAGGGTGCGGTAAAACTATCATTTTCACAGCTTTTACTTCAGTCTAATTCACGTTTTGTAGGCGTAAATTTACTTTAGGCATGTTTCAGCAAACTGTCCGATATTTTTGTCCGAAATTTGTCCGAAATGAGAGAAAAAGTGTCCGAAAATTAAACGGCCGAAATCAAACGTCCGAATTTTTAACGTCCGAATTTTTTGCAAGTAATGTAATTTATTTTGCTATGTGTAATTTGTCAGATAATCCTAAGGGCCTAAGCACAGACAAACTGAGTGAGATTCGATGTTCTTAATCTCGGCTCATTGTATTAAATATTGTTCTAATATTTGAGTTGGTGGTTAAAATCCTAAACGTGTGACCATTCAAATGAAACCTCTTTAGAAGTACTTTTCTTTGCTATTGTCCGTTTCGCGATATTTTACAAAATATACATTTTTGAGTTTCAAACTTGAGTTTCTTTAATAGTGCTTAAACACCGAATGGGCTTCACTGAGGAACTTTTTTAAATAAAGAATTTCAGACTACAGCATAGTGAACTGTTTTACCCCCGTTTCTAGACATCTCGTCATCTAGACATCTTATCTGGATCTCTAGCAGTCCCTAGTTTGGTCTTAATCTCTAAAGGGATTAATCTAATGGGCGTTTAAGATTAGTAAATGTTGAAATTTGGTTTCCAGCAAATTCTTCCCACCCTTTACGTTTTGCAATCCTCTTAGTGTGAAGTGCAAATATCTGTAATGTATGAACGACTAATTGGTGTTAAATAGAAGCTTGACAACACTGAGAAGTTGTCCAGTTTTAGTCGGTCTCTTGCAAGATTATCAGTAGTTTAAGGTGGAATTTAGTTTATTTTTAACTCTATCCCTCCCGAAGTCAGTTTGGGTCATGTAACATATCTGAACATTAAAACTTTAAATTTGTGCGTAAAATTTTGAACTGTAACCATTTCAACTAAAAACGTCGTGCAGCTCTTTTCCGTTGTACTCTTCATTTTTTTCATTTTTCTTACGACTAAATTTTCGGAAAGTTTATCCGTAATCATCCTAAGATGCCCTTAAAAGTTTAGAAGAGTGAACTTCGATCTGATTAGGAACGCGGCATGATTTATCCGTCGACGTTAAGCGATAACTACCGTTAATTGCGTCATCCGGAGTCACGAATTGCCTTCGTCTTGTTAATTAGATACTAAAACCTTTTAGCAAAACTACCATTCGTGCCATTGCCGACAAATTAACAAAACTGCTGATTAGAAAGCAAGTTTGCTTTGTGCGCGTTCATAGTTGTCTTTGTATTCCTAATGACACCCTAGTGAGTTTTCACTGATTGACCGCTCGGGTCGCTAAGTTTGTGTGTTTTATTCCTTCTCAAGGTTCATCTGTGGTTACCGATTTTATCCAACAAGAAAACTTTATCACCAGGGGTCCAGGGATGACTGAAAAAGCCCGAGGGCTACAGAATTTGATCGAGAAACAAGCCTGATTACTCTTGCGATGTAGGGAAATTTGCTGAATAGCTGTGGTAAGTCTGGTATAAGTCAACTAGGGTTATGGACTTCACATGAATTGCTATCGCGTCTGCAATGTCTTATCTATCATGCTTTATCGTAAACAGATTGGCCGCTTTGGACTGATTAGAGCTCTCGTTCTGTCTATGATGTTGTTTTATTGTTATGCGCATTGTCTTTGAATTATTATTTTAACGAAACGTTCCATGTTTGTTAATTCAAACACTCCGCGCGCGCACATTAACAAACGCGCTAAAGCATACTTGAAACCTTGGAATTAACAGCGAAAGTGGGAAGTAGAAATTTACTTTGATTGTTTATTTTTTTCCTAGAGTGGTCGTCAAGCACGAAAATATTTTCCAAGTATTCAGTTTACAAGCGTTTCCATCTCAACGACTGAACCAAGAAATACGCAAGATGCAATACCGAAATATTCACCTGTCATTAGGGTGTCCGATGCTCAACCTTCCCAAGATCCTCATAATCGTTTTGCTGGTCATTTCTGCCTGTGGATTGTTAATGGCGTGTGGCCCAGTACAGAATGGCAACAGCATCAGAGGAAAGAACAATCCTATGAAGTTAAAACAAAGACTTCCTGACACAGAAGAGACTTCCATGTCGGCGAGTGGAAGTTACAGTGGTAGAGTACGAAGAGGGAGCGAGGCTTACGAGGCGCTGGAAAGAAACTTCAACCCGGAGATCGTGTTTAAAGACGACGAGAGCAATGCCGATGACCGACGAATGACCAAGGTAATTACTAAATTAGTTCGATGTTGCGTGTAAGCCTGCGATGAAATATTTCAAGACCTTTTAGACGATTTCCTTTTGAGGAAAAAATAAAAGTACCACAGGAATGTTCTGCTACATGGCGTTTTTTTGTCCTTTTTTACCGTGAATGTTCACAATTCAGAATTTCAACCAAGTGGCAAAAAAGAGCCCCATGTTGCACAAGTTTGACTCTAAAAGACAAAAGATTTGAAATTAATCTGTTCTCAATAGTTCGTGTAAAATCTAATTTCTCCTTACAATACCTGTAAAATTCAATGTCAGGCAGAAGATCAAAATGCCCCCCCCCCAACCTCAAATTAAAAAAAATGTATATATTACGCAAAAAACCACTGTTTTATCAACAAAAAAATTTATACTTACAATTCTCATCTACTTACTTACAATGTGTTATCAAAAATAAGCTTTTAGTTGCGACTATCAAACTTAACATCACTATAAGGAAGGTAGATGGTTCGAGGGGATACTAATAAACAAAATTTTTAACTGGACGACTTTATCTCTTTATCTCTGAACAGCGCTATAACAGTCACGTTAGATAGTAAGGAGAATTGATATTTTGATCTTAGATGTGAAAAGGTTTCTTTGCTTAGCATTATATATAGCATTGACAACTTCAAATATTAATTACGGTCAACTGGGGGTATCCGGCTTTGTTCCAAACTTAGTACATCGCGTCGACTTTTCACCCTACAATATCTGCTTAATCAGCGTCTTTAGAATTGTCGAGAATTGTGATCAGGGCATCACAGGTATTTTTAATTTTTGTTTGCAGGCATTAAACAGATTATGTCCAGACAACTTTTTAACCTCTACTTAACCGCGAAACAAAGCATTTTTTCTGAACTAATTTTTCAATGTATTTGACCTCATCTCTGCGAATTAAGTTCTCTCTAGGTGACGAAATAGAAAACAAATTAGTTGTCGCACTACACGATTTGATCCAGGGCAGAAAGGTTAACCGAAGCTAAGGAAAACGCGCCCGAATTTTTCGGCATCAACTAGTAACGACAAAATACCAAGTGGACTGCTCCGGCTAGTAGGGTTAAGAGAGAATTGAACTCCGCGGTCGCGCGCCGCTTGCAATCGTTCGCAGAAACTTATGCATCTGCGAATGAAGTCTCTCCCACAGAAACGAGGCGTTGGGTGCCCATGACATGTGTAAATATTGTCGTTTTGTTTTTGTGAAGTAGTGGTTATTCCTTCACAAAGGCACATTTTACTTTACAAGCTAAACTTCCTGTTTTTTTTATCACTGTCTGCTTGCTGGGCTGTGTCCGTTCTCATGTTCAAGTTTTCATCCTTTGCTTACCTAGAGCCAAGGTGTAAGATTTGAGACATTTTAGCAACGCACCAGAAAAGAATGTTAAAACCGACAGCACCAAGAAAATAGTGCTCAAGACTTTTCACTTTTTTAGTCACACTTAAGGACCGATTGCATGCACAAACACAAAAGTTAGAAAAGGAAGTATTGCTCTATAACTTTGATTTTAATGGTCCATGTTAGGATTTCATCCACAATTTCAAAAGTTAGACAGCAAAGCTTGGTAGCGTTCATTTGAGTGGTCACAAACCAAAAAACTACACAGAAAAGAACTGTTCAATAACTTTCATTCGGAGTCAAAACTTCGAACCACCTAGTACAGACTGGTAATGAACAGTAAGCCGCACTTAAAAATTTCAATCCCACGTTCAATAGTTAGAACCATTTTAGTGTACAGCATAATAAATAGCACCACAGAAAAGTACTCAACAACAGTAGCGTTTGAAAGGTCGGGCCTTACCGGCGATTTCATCCAAAGACTAAAAGTTAATGTTCTGCGTTAGGATTTCATCCAGACTCGAACGTTGCATTACTTAAATGTAGAGCGAAACATTTTACTCTGCTTTTCAGTGATGTTCGACTTATTTTACCGCCTTTGCAGAATTGTCAAAGAAAGCTCAACATTCTTGCAGCAGCCGTTAAGTCCAAATGGGGAGCAAACGTGAAACTGAGAGTTATCACCGCGTATGACATTGACGATGCCAAAAAGCGCCATGGTCCTCATTCATTGCATCACGAAGGGCGTGCTGTTGATATCACAACATCTGACAGGGATAAAGCTAAGTACCCCTTCTTGGGAAGAATGGCGTACGATGCCGGCTTCGACTGGGTGTATTACGCAACCAAAGGCTACATTCACGCTTCTGTTAAAACGGGTGAGTTTGCTTCTTCGTTCTAGTGTATAACTTTGCAAACTCTTTATTAAGTTCTCTTTTTTTGGGAGTAAGATCAAACAGTGCGTATACTCGAGAGAGCAGTTATTGGGTTGTCTTCTGTTGGATCAGAGATCCAAATTTTATCACGCATTTGAGCTCAGGGATGAAATTTGGTGTGCAAAAAGGGATCAGTGATGGATCGGATACCTTGTTAGTACCTAGTTAACCCTTTCTCCGCGCATTATCACTACTTGATCAAACATACAGGTCACGAGAATAAAAAATTGATCATCGGAGCGGAGAACCTGCGCGTTGATATTTGGGCTTAACCCTTTAAGCCTTGATATAAAAATGCGTATTCTCATTACTGATCTCCATACATTTCTTATGGAACTAGTAAGGAGAATTTGTCTAAATATCAAGACATCTTATCCTCAATGATCACTTCCTTTATTCTCGTCACTTGAATGTTCAAACTAGTAGTGATCATGTAAAGAGAAATTTCATTTTCATCAGGGCTTAAAATCCAGTTTCTTTTGCGTTAAATTTAGACAAAGTGGCAGAGCAAGAAACGCTCGGATGCTTTCCAGAAACTGCCTTGGTTCGTCTGGAAGGAGGACGAACAAAGACAATGAAAAATCTGCGAATAGGAGACAAAGTTGCCGGCATGGACTCGACTGGGAGAATTGTGTACAGCAAAGTCGTGACTTTTCTAGATATCAAGCGTAGCAGGCCCACTGCGTTTATTTCCATCGGAACAAAAAACCCTGCTGCTGAAGTGGCTATCACGGAATCTCACTTGATCTATCAACTAAACAAACACTCATTGCGGGAGACCGCATTGTTTGCACGAGACTTGAAGGTCGGTGATTTTGTTTATGTTGGTAACAATGGTTCCACTTTTGAGAAATTCACAGCTGGGCGAGTGGTCGATATTAAGAGGAGCCAAAGCAATGGCGCGTACGCTCCGCTCACAGAAACAGGCAACATTGTAGTTGATAACATCCTGTGTTCTTGTTATGCTGTTATATCAGATCCTCACTTAGCTCATTGGAGCTTCGCGCCATTAAGATTTGTGGAGTGGCTGTTCCCGGGCGCTGCTGCGCATGAGCAAACTGGCATGCACTGGTATGCAAAACTGCTATATAACTTCTACACGAGTTGGAATTACATCCATGAAAACTTCTTGGACAATTCTTAAAGTGTTTCCAACTGGTACTGTGGTTGTGATAATTCTAAAGCGTCCATGGAGTATCCCTATGAGATATATAAAAAAATATTTTGCATCTATCAGCGGTGAAGTGCATGACTTCACAGCAATGTGGTTTGTTTTATGTTCAAACAGGACAAAAACAGCTTGAAATGCTGTTTAATTGCAGCCAAGAAGGACAAAAGTTTCAGACAAAAAGTATAGCTCTGAGAGACAAAAATTCTTGTCGATGTTAAAATATGGAACTTGGTGACTTTTCCCGTAAATTTTAAGGCTTGGAAGCCGACATTGGATATAACGTATTAATTAAGCGATATTATTGAACATGACTGATAAATACAATGTTAATTAGGCTAATAATTATCATTCATTGGCACCCAGCGAGCCTCACTTATCAGCTCCTTACAAATTTGTCACGTTAGCTGGTAAGAGCCTTTCAGGGACGAATCGCAGCAGGGAACGCATGATGACGTATATACAAAGTGTGTCCTCTTCTTGCAAGGCAGCGATGGAAAGGAAGGGCAGGGGGGGGGGGGGGGGGT